>OJDZ01000256.1_pt1 | contig 34360 bp, 38 predicted proteins | sample 1592981 | NCBI WGS metagenome assembly OJDZ01 (sample SAMN05416851, study PRJEB24817) | seawater metagenome | isolation source: Sea water | place: Canada:Atlantic | collected 2013-07
TTGCGTCCTGGAATCCAAGTGCCAAAGCGAAAGCGGCCGGTGCTGACGTTGAAGTTGATATCAGCGGGATTGAGCCTGGACAGTTAGTGCGTGTAATGTGGCGAAGCAAGCCTGTGTGGATTGTGCGTCGTACCCCTGAGCTTTTAGAGGCACTAGGCGGGCACGAAGATCAGCTTAAAGATCCAAATTCAGAAGCCGAGCAGCAACCTACTTTTGCGCAAAACCGCTTCCGCTCCATGAAAGAAGAATACTTAATCCTAGTGGGTATTTGTACTCACCTTGGGTGCTCTCCACAGCATCTAAAAGACGGTGCGTTTGAAGAATACGTTGAAGGTGTTCCTGAAGGTTTCTTCTGCCCGTGCCACGGTTCTAAGTTTGATATGGCAGGACGTGTATTTCAAAACGTACCTGCTCCATTAAACCTAGTAGTGCCGCCTTATCAGTTCGTTGATGATACAAACATCATCATTGGTTCAGAAGCGGAGGCTTAATTATATGAACGCTTTTCTAGGTTGGATTGAAGACCGTCTCCCAGTGGGGCGCGTTGCAAATATGCACGCTATTCAATACCCAGCGCCAAAAAATATGAACTTTTGGTATGTGTTTGGGTTTTTAGCAACTATCGTTCTGGTCAACCAAATAATTACTGGTATTTGGCTAACCATGAACTTTGTACCTTCAGCAGAGGGCGCTTTCGCTTCTGTTGAATACATCATGCGTGAAATCGATTACGGATGGATAATCCGTTATATGCACAGTACAGGCGCGTCAGCGTTCTTTATTGTTGTTTACATGCACATGTTCCGCGGAATGATATACGGTTCGTATCAAAAACCACGTGAGCTACTGTGGGTGTTTGGTATGTTTATCTATCTTGCACTGATGGCTGAAGCCTTCATGGGATATGTACTTCCTTGGGGACAAATGTCTTACTGGGGTGCTCAGGTAATCGTTTCGTTATTCGGTGCCATTCCGGTAGTGGGTCCTGACCTCGTTATTTGGTTACAGGGCGACTATGTTATTTCCGGCGCCACGCTAAACCGATTCTTCGCCTTGCACGTTATTGCATTGCCGTTAGTGATTGTAATACTTGTGTTCTTGCACATTATTGCGCTTCACGAAGTGGGTTCTAATAACCCGGATGGCGTAGCCATTAAGCACAAGAAAGGCTCACTGCCAGAGTCAGAGAAAACGAAGTACAAAATTCACGAGTACTACACTAGCAAGTACGATATTGCTGACGACGTTCTACCGTTCTTCCCACACATTGTGTTGAAAGACTTGGTGGCGTTCTGTGTATTCTTGGCGTTATTTACTTATGTATTGTTCTTTGCGCCTGAAATGGGCGGTAAGTTCCTTGAACACCCTAACTTTGAAATTGCTAATCCTCTGAAAACGCCAGAGCATATATTCCCAGTGTGGTACTTCACGCCATTCTACGCAATTTTGAAAGCAGTACCTGACAAGCTGTTTGGTGTACTAGCTATGTTTGGCGCTATAGCTGCATTGTTCGCAATGCCATGGGTAGACCGTGGTCGCGTTAAATCATGGCGCTATCGTTGTGGTTTACACAAAGTGAACCTTATCGTGTTCGCGATTGTGTTTATCTTCCTAGGTTACCTAGGTGGTACGCCACAAGAGAACTGGAAAATCATTGCGTCACAGGTTGCTACAATCATGTACTTTGGTTTCTTCATTGCATTGTTCTTGTACAGCAAAAACGAAAATACTAAACCTGTGCCAGAGAGGATTCCTAAATGAAAAAAATGATGTACTTTTTAGCATTCTTTCTACCTGGCGTCGCGATGGCGGCAGGTGGGAACGTGCATCTAGACGAAGCGCCGATTGACTTGTCAGATAAGGCGTCACTACAACGCGGTGCGCAGTTGTTCATGAACTTCTGTTCAGGCTGTCACTCAATGAAGTATCAACGCTACCAGCGTTCATTTACCGATTTGGGTATTCCAGACGAACTAGGCGAAGAGTATCTGCAGTTTACGGGCGAGAAAGTGTCTGATTACATGACACGCGCTATGCCTGAAGATGCCGCAGCACAGTGGTTCGGAGCTGCGCCACCTGATCTTACGCTAGTAGCTCGTGTTCGTGGTACAGATTGGATATACACCTATCTGCGCGCGTTCTATGTGGACGAAAGCAGACCGTTTGGTGTTAACAACACCGTGTTCCCAGAAGTGGGTATGCCGCATGTACTACAACCTCTTCAAGGCACGCCAACGCGTACCTATGAAGAGCAAATGGTAGATGGCGAGATGGTTAAGCGTTATGTGGGTATCAAATCTGACGGAACGGGTTCAATGTCTCCGGACGAATACGACCAAGCCGTTGCCGACATCGTGAACTTTTTGGAGTACACGGGTGAGCCAGCTAAACTAGAGTCTCACAAAATAGGCAAATGGGTACTTATCTTTATTGCCGTATTGTTTGTGTTTGTTTACTTGCTCAAGAAAGATTACTGGCGAGAAGTGCACTAATCGCACAGATTTATGTATAATACCAAAAGGGGGCTTCTCGCCCCCTTTTTTGGCATTTGTAATTCGCTCATTGTAACAGTGAGCTTTAACTTGTTTCTCGACGGAGGAAATTGAATGGCCGTAGCCGCGAATAAACGTTCTATTATGACGTTGTTCTCTGACACAATTGATATTTATAGCCACCAGGTTCGTATTGTGTTGGCAGAAAAAGGTGTGGGTGTTGAAATCAGCTACACAGATCCTAGTAACTTATCTGAAGATCTGTTGGAGTTAAACCCATACGGTACGGTACCCACTCTTGTTGATCGTGAACTCGTACTTTATAAGTCTCACATCATCATGGAATACCTTGATGAGCGCTTCCCGCACCCACCATTGATGCCGGTATATCCAGTATCTCGTGGTACAAGCCGTCTAATGATGCACCGCATCGAGCAAGATTGGTATTCACTCGCTGCACGCATTTTCCGCGGTGAAGGCGATGTTGAGTCATCACGTAATGAACTTCGTGAAGCTATTCTATCTTTAGCCCCTGTTTTTGCTGAAATGCCTTACTTTATGAGTGAAGAGTTCAGCTTGGTGGATTGCTATCTTGCGCCGCTATTATGGCGTTTACCTGCATTAGGCATCGAGCTTAGTGGAACAGGAAGCAAAGAAATCAGTACTTACATGAACCGTATTTTCTCTCGCAGTTCGTTCAAGGCATCTTTGACTGACCAAGAGCGCGAGATCCATAACCCATTATGACATCTATGACGTCAAACCAGCCCTATCTACTTAGGGCTTTTTATGAATGGATAGTGGATAACGATATGACGCCATACGTTGTTGTTGATGCAACAAATGAATTGGTGGAAGTTCCGCAAGAATTTGTTAAAGACGGCCAGATTGTACTTAATGTATCACCGAGTGCCTGCGTGGGTTTTAACCTAGATATAAACGGTTTGTCTTTTCAAGCGCGTTTTGGAGGTCAACCTCGTCGTTTAAGCATGCCCTGCGAAGCGGTAATTGCTATATACGCTCGTGAGAATGGTGCTGGTACTGTGTTTGCAACAGAGGAAGATGTAGCACGTTCTGATGCTATTGAGCCAGCAGAGCCTATCTCAAGTGAGCCAGAACAAATAGGACCAACATCTATAGAAGATGCTGATGCTCCTGCCTCAAGCGATGCGCCCGTACCGCCTAAAAAGGGTAAGCCTACGCTGAAGGTTATTAAGTAGCCCAAGCGTAATTATCAACTAGGTTTTAGGTCGAATTATTCAAAAGCCGCTGTATTTTAAGATACTGCGGCTTTTTTGTTTGAGACGGTTTTTTTGAAAGGAGATGGCTGTTAAAGGTGAAGGCTGCTAAAGACGATAAGTAGCCACCTTTACTTTTTAGGTAGCAACGTTATCTTGCCGAACACATCTGCATCTATGTACCCACGGTTTTTGTCACCGTTTACCGGCTGTATCTCATGAGAGCCCATAAAATGCTCACGTACTTCACTGCCATCATTATCGCAGTAGGCCAGCATGAAACCAATAACTTGGTGTTCCTCTAACATTAGAGGGGTGTTGTGGCTATTTTCTTGATAACTATTTGGAAATAGTTTAATCGCCACTTCCCAGACAATGTTATAAGGCGCTGATGTTTGTCGTTGCCAACGGCTGATAAGATGCTCTGTATACAAATGCGCTTTTTGGTCAGGTCCATAATCGGCGGCTTGGTTATCAAGGCCTATATGGTAGGCAAATGCGGTATGGTTAAATTGATGATTGCCACCAGAAGCGTCGCTGTCTATAAATACCTCTAGCGCATCATCATCCCAATATTTTTTAGTTGGGTTAGGGTGAGTGTCAATCAGCACATCATCGCTGATACTCGCCTGCAAATATAGATAGTTTTCATCCCACAACAATCGATAGCGGCCTTTAAAGTCATTATCTGATGTGGGAAGCGTTCCATCCATTAAATGGGGCATATCGTGCCATGTGGCTTTATTCCAAGCATCTTCTGATACACCATCAATGTGGATAGGCGTTGACGTGTAATTAACGTTTCCAGCGGCTACTAAGAAGGGAGTAAGTAAACCAACGGCTAATATTATGCGTTTCATCAAGATACCCTAGTGAAAATTGACTGTTACCGCTATACCAAAAACAATGTGGCGGTGCCTAGGAATGCAAAAATACCCACCACGTCTGTGATAGTGGTTAAAATGACACTTCCCGCTAGTGCAGGGTCTATCTTTAGTCGCTTCATTATCATAGGCAGCGTTGCGCCGGCTAATGCAGCCGCAATCATGTTAACAAGCATAGCAAATGCAATGATGACACCTAGCATATAGTCTTGTTTCCACAATGCGATGACAGAGGCTATTAATACCGCCCAAATGATGCCGTTTAGCACACCAATGGCAATCTCTTTACTAATCAGCCAGCGGGAGTTGTTTGCATTGACATGGCCCAGCGCCATACCGCGTATAACAAGAGTCAGGGTTTGGTTACCTGCCACACCACCCATGCTTGGTACAATGGTGTTTAAAATAGCGAGTACAGCTAAAGCGCTTAATGTGGCTTCAAATAAGTCGCTCACCATTGCTGCCATCAATGCCGTGGCTAGGTTCACCGCTAGCCACACTGAACGTCTCTTGGTACTTTGCATAACAGGGGCAAAGGTATCTTCATCGTCGTCTAGACCCGCCATACTCATCATGGAGTGTTCGGCGTCTTCGCGAATAATATCAACCACGTCATCAATAGTAATTCGCCCGACGAGGCGATTATTTTCATCAACAACAGGTGCTGAGAGCCAGTTATAGCGTTCAAATAGGCTCGCGACTTCATCGTCTGGCATGTTAACCGGAATAGCTTCTGACTCTTCATCCATCACATCAGAGACTTTGTCGCTAGTGTCTGCGGTTAGAAGCCGTGTTACTGGTACGATACCCACGAGGTTATCGGTGCGATTGACCACATAAAAGGTATCTGTGTTTTCTGGTAGCTCGCCCTTGAGGCGGATATAACGCAATACCACATCAATAGTAACGTCGGGACGCAGGGTGATAGTGTCGGTATTCATGATGAAGCCGGCAGTTTCTTCACCATAAGATAGTGCTTGTTCGGCGCGCAACCGGTCTTGTGCGTCCATGGAGTCTAGGATGTCGAGGAGGACCGTTTCTGGCAGGCTGCTTAGGGTCTCTGCCAGGTCATCGGTATCCATTTCCTCAAGCGCGTCCACCACATTTGCAGGCAGCATTTTAGTAATTATGCCGTTACGAACATCATCGGACAGTTCTTCTAAAATATCGCCGTGAAAGTCGCCGTCAATCAACTCCCATAGCTCGTCACGAGTGCGGCTAGGGCTAGACTCTAAAATGTGGGCTACGTCGGAAGGCGGAAGTTCAAGAAGGAGCTTTCTAACCGACACAAATTGGCCGTTACTCAGCGCATTGTTGAGCGTTCGCAATTGAGTTTGTACATATTTAGAAACGAGAGCTTCTGCCATGAAAAGCAATTCCTAACCAAGAGTGTGCCTAAAGAAAGCGTATTTCACGCCGTAGACAATGACCAAATAGATTAAGCTTATAGAATAGCGTATTTACCCTAGCAGTGTCATGATAAATACATTGTTTTAGAATGAGTTTTTACGTGTCAGCGCTTATATAAGACGCTATGTAAGCGGTTATGTAAGCAGTTATATAGGCGCTTAGCCAGCGGCCAGTGAAAAGCTGGCCTATGGGAGGGCCTACGAGGTTACTCGTCTTCGTTAAAGCGTCCTTCAATGAGTGTTTCAATAGCGGCTAAGGCGTCCTCTGCATCATCGCCTTCAACAATCACGTTAACTTGCTCACCCTGATGGCTTTCAAGCATCATCAACCCAAGCACACTGCTTGCGTCGGCCTGTTTATCGCCTTTTTCAAGAATTATTTTGGCATCAAATTGATTAGCAAGTTGCACAAGTTGGGTTGCCGCTCTTGCGTGAAGGCCAAGTTTATTGACGATGGTGAGTGTTTTCTCAATAGTCACTAGTATTTACGCTCTTTTTTATTAATGCGAGTGGTTAATTTAGCTCTCTGTGACGAATCTGCACATCCGGATGAATTTCACCGAATGTTTTTGACAACGTCTGCGCAATGTAGACAGAACGGTGCTGCCCACCCGTACAGCCAATGGCTACCGTGACATAGCTTCTATTATTTCGCTCGAGATGAGGCAGCCATGTGGTCATTAAGTTTTGGATTTGCCATACAAACTTAGTAACCACAGGTTGTGAGCCAAGAAATACTTCTACAGGTGCATCTAAACCCGTCAAATGCCGCAAATCAGGCTCCCAGTGAGGGTTCGGTAAGAAACGAGCGTCAAATACATAGTCGGCGTCTTTCGGTATACCGTGCTTAAAGCCAAAAGATTCAAACACTAGTACCAAACGAGAACTCTTTTTACCTAAAATCCGCTCGCGAATAATTTCGGCCAGCTGATGTATAGTGAGCTTATCTGTGTCTAAGTAGAGGTCAGCACGCTCAACAATAGGCCCAAGCAACGTTGATTCTGCCTTTATGGCCTCAGAGAGCGATTTATTTAATTTGGCTAGAGGGTGTAAACGTCTAGTTTCGCTAAAGCGCTTTACTAACACGTCGTCACTTGCATCAATGTAAACAATCGTCATCGACCAAGAGGAGGGAAGGTAGTCTAATATTTCTACCAAATCGTTGGGATTCTTTGGTAAATTGCGTACGTCGATACTCACCGCTACCTGATCGTATTCATCCACAACAGTATGGGTGAGCGTTGGTAGCAAATTGACGGGAATGTTATCGACGCAATAGTAGCCCAAATCTTCCAATGCTCTTAATGCCACCGACTTTCCTGAGCCTGAACGACCACTGATAATGATCAGCTTCACCGATATTTCTCCCTAAACAAAAAAGTGACGAAAACGTCAATGTATCTTTTGAAACTGTCTTTACATGCCAAGTGCCGAAACAATATCTTCGTTGGTTTTGGCTCTTCGTATCGCTTTGACAGTGTCTTTGTCGCTGAGCTTACCAGCCACTGTCGCTAAGGTTTGTAAATGTCCCTCTGTCTGTTCTTCAGGCACTAGCAGTGCAAAAAATATATCGACAGGTTTTTCATCGAGGGCGTCAAAATTAATCGCTGGAATGCAGGTTACAATAATGGCCATAACGTGTTCTAAACCCGCTAAACGACCATGAGGGAGCGCTATACCGTTACCTATTCCTGTACTGCCCATCCGCTCTCTAGATAGAAGACTATTCAACACGGTGACTTGGTCAATGCTGGTATTGTCTTGGGCAGCAATATCAGAAATGATTTCTAATATTCGCTTCTTGCTATTGCACTGAACCGCACACTCGGTGCGGTCCAGGCTTACGATGGCTTTAATATCCATGCTTAATTATCTATTAATGCTTTTTCAGTTTTTCCTTATGCTTGATCACCTGCCTGTCGAGTTTATCAACCATGCTGTCAATCGCCGCATACATATCGGTATTTTCTGAGGATGCAAATACTTCGGCACCACTTAAATGCATCGTAGCTTCTGCTTTTTGATTTATTTTTTCTACGTTCAGGATGACATGCACATTAGAAATGTGATCAAAGTGACGCTCAAGTTTACTAAACTTCGTATCGACATAATTACGCAAAGAATCGGTGATTTCCACATGATGACCAGTTAGGTTGATTTGCATATTTCGTCTTCCTTTTAATATAACGCCTTTAGATAAGGCTTTTGCGTTGGTTAGACGGGGGTATCGATAAAGACTCCCGGTATTTTGCTATTGTCCGCCGAGCGACTTTTATGCCTTGCTCTGCCAACAATAAAGCAATTTTGCTATCGCTTAATGGTTTGCTTGGCGTTTCTGCTGCTACCAATTTCTTTATTAATGCACGAATGGCCGTTGACGAACACTCACCGCCAGACTCAGTTGCCACATGGCTAGAAAAGAAATACTTCAATTCGTAAATACCGCGAGGCGTATGCATGTACTTCTGAGTCGTTACTCGCGATATTGTGGATTCGTGCATATCCACCATTTCTGCGACATCATTGAGCACCATTGGTTTCATCATTTCTGGTCCGTGCTCAAAAAATCCCATTTGCTGTTGAACGATACAATTAGCTACTTTCATTAAGGTATCGTTTCTAGACTCTAAACTCTTTATAAACCATTTAGCTTCTTGCATATGAGAACGAATAAACTGAGAGTCACTGCTGTTTTTCGCTTTTCGACTCATTGCTGCGTATTGCTGATTTACACCTAGCTTAGGCAAGCTGTCGGGGTTGAGTTCAACAGTCCAGCGACCATTCTTCTTTGCCACCGATACATCTGGAATAACATACTCAGGCTCTTTAGTAACTAAAGCACTACCTGGGCGAGGATTCAAGGTTTGAAGTAAACGCATTGCCTCGCGAAGTTCATCTTCCTTCAAGCGGCTTTTACGCATGAGGGTTCTATAATCTTTGCTACTGAGAAGGTCTGAGTAGTCCTCAATCAGTCTTCTCGCTTCATCTAACCAAGGTGTGTCGTCAGCAAACTGGCGCAGCTGCACCATTAAACACTCTTGCGGAGAGCGAGATCCAGAGCCGATAGGGTCAAACATTTGAATACGTTTCAGTACACACTCAACTTCATCTAATTCGATTTCTTCTTCAATATTTTCGGTTTCGATATCTTCAAAGTTTACTGCCTCTAATATCTCATCTAACGTAGCGGTTAAATAACCTGATTCGTCAATCGAGTCGATAATGGCAACAGCGATAGCTCTGTCGATATCAGAAAAAGGAGTTAAACGCATCTGCCAAAGCAGGTGAGTTTGAATGTCGTCAGTGGTTTCGCCTTGGAAAACGTGGTCATCATCGTTATTTGACGGGCCAGGTGCAGGCGCTGAAGAGGCTGAGTAATATTCGTCCCAGGTGCTATCAATTGGCAGTTCATCGGGTAAGTCGTTCTTTTCTAAAGCATCACCCGACTCTAAAGTGTCGCTGGACGCTGACGCGGTAGCTTCGATTTGGCTATCGTCATTGTCCATGTTGTTTTTTTCTGCCTGAGGCTCGTCATTACCTTCTTCTACTTCTAGCAGAGGGTTTGAGTCGAGGGCCTCTTGAATCTCCTGTTGAAGATCGAGTGTAGACAGCTGCAGCAGCTTGATTGCCTGCTGCAACTGTGGAGTCATCGTTAGTTGTTGACTAAATTTTAACTGTAAAGATGGTTTCATCTATATCTTATTTTAATGCTCTTGAGTGAATATACCTGAGCGCTTATGAAAAATGACAATTAGGTTACACACAATAACTATAGCCTGAATTGTTCGCCTAGGTATACATCCCTTACTTTTTGATTACTTAAAACCTGTTCCGCCGTTCCTTGCGCAATAAGTTCACCATGACTTACGATGTACGCCTTTTCACAGACATCCAATGTTTCCCGCACGTTGTGGTCGGTAATGAGTATACCCAACCCTCTGTCGCGCAAGTGCTGTATTATCTTCTTTATATCATTAACTGATATGGGATCAACACCAGCAAAAGGTTCATCAAGCAAAATAAATTCAGGTTTTGCTGCTAATGCTCGTGCTATTTCTACTCGGCGACGTTCTCCACCGGAAAGACTCATACCCATACTATTACGTATATGGTTGATATTAAATTCATCAAGTAGTGCATCGGCTTCTTCTTCCTGCTGCTGTGAATTTAAATCCTTTCTGGTTTGTAAAATCGCCATAATATTTTCATGCACAGTGAGCTTTCGAAAGATGGACGCTTCCTGTGGTAAATAGCCAATACCGCCTCTTGCGCGCTCATGCATAGGCTGATGAGTTAATTCATTATCATCGATAGATATTTGGCCTTTGTCTGAGGGAACCAACCCTACAATCATATAAAAAGTGGTGGTTTTCCCCGCGCCGTTAGGCCCCAATAACCCGACAATTTGCCCGGTAGAGACTGACAGGCTAACATCAATCACTACCTGTCGTGATTTATATGCTTTAGCAAGGTTCTTTGCACTAAGAGTTGCCATTGTTACTGCTCGCCCTTACCGTCGTTGTTGCCGTCACCGTTGCTACCGTCATTATCGTCGCTGCTCTCGTCTTTCGCTTTGCGAATAGACTCAGGCGTAAATACGGTAGTAACGCGCCCACTAGCATCACCAGCACCACCTGTGGCTAGCAGTTGTTCTGTGATCATATCAAACGTAATGCTGTTGCCTTTAACTTGGCTGGTGTCCTGTTTAAGTTCTGCGTTTCCGGTAAGGGAAATAGTGCGCTTAGCCACTTCATAGCGTATCTCGTTCGCCCTTGCAGAAACAGGGTTACCGTCTTCAAGCTCTTGCGAATAGCTAGCTGGGTTTCCACGAGCAACAAAAATCTCTCGGCCGCTTCCTTGTGATGCAATAACTTCAACTTCGTCAGCCTCGATGGTAAGCGAGCCTTGGGTAATAAGTACGTTATCTTTATATAGCGCTGTCTTATTTTTACCATCGATGAACTGGGAGTTAGAGCCAATCTCGATAGGCAGCGTAAAATCATTTTCATTACCTAGTGCCCTGCTAGTGCAAAGCACTAGCAACGCACTAGTTGCTAGGAGAATACGTAGTTTGTACATGGTCGATAAGCTCATATTTTTGGGTGCGCAGGTTTGCGTTGAATCCGTTACTTTGAATAACATATTGCATGCCGCGTATTTCTACGGGTTGATCTGAAGTCATCTGCTTGTTATCCAAATTAATTTGAATGTATTCAGTGGTAATTGACTTCACAAAGTCATCCTGACTTTGGTTTTCAATTGTCACATTGTTTTCTAATTGTATTAATTCATTGTTATACAAGGTTCCCTCTTGCGCTGTCACGACCCATGGTGAACCTGCATCATTCGTATAGAGAGTGTAGTTCGGCCGGTCGAAAGAAACAAAGCCAAGCTGGTCGTAATGCTCCATAGAAGAAGCGAAAACTTTATGATTCAGTTGCCCTTCACTGTTATAAAGGGTTGTGGTTAAGTTTTTGGCTTTATAAGCAGGCTTTAATGCATCCAGTCCTTCAGACGTTTCTAATACTGGGTCTTCTTCCATCCAGGTAGGAATGTACATCAGCATGGCTAAAATAAATAGCGCTGAAATACTGACGCCAAGTCGGTTGAAGCCGAATTGATTCATACGCTGGCCCCGAAAATGCCATTACTTACACCTTGCGCCTGCAAAATCGTGTCACTTATCTCTCTCACTGCCCCAAAACCGCCCGGTAGGGTTGTGATCCAATTTGCTTGTTTTACGACAAAGGGGTGTGCGTCGGCAACGGCTATTTTAACGCTCGCGTGTTTAAACATGCCGGTATCAGGCATATCATCACCAACAACGGCGACGTGTTCAGGTGATAGTTCAAGGCGGCCCATAAGCTGATTTAACGCGTCAAACTTGTTCTCTTCGCCTTGAATAATATGCGCTACATGTAACGCCTTCATTCTGTTTTCAACAATGGCTGAGCGTCTACCGGTAATCACCGCAACATCAATGTTATGACTGACAAGTGCTTTAACGCCGTACCCGTCGCGAGTGTGAAAGGCTTTTAATTCCTCACCATCATTTCCAAGATAAATCCGTCCGTCTGAAAAAACACCGTCAACATCACACACCAACAGTTTAATATGGGCTAGTGCATCAAATAAGTCCGTACTGAGTTCGGTGTACAGCGTAGTTGTCATGTCCTGTTTCTTGTTCATTTACAGCACTCCTGCTTTTAATAGCATATGCATATTAAACGCGCCGACTGGATGGTCATTATCGTCAAGCACCATCAATGCACTTATTTTAAAACTCTCCATAACATTAAGCGCTTCAACGGCGAGTTGGTCGGCTGTGGTTGTTTTGCCGCCTAGGGTCATTACGTCACTTACGGTTGCCTCATGAAGGTCAACCCTAGCATCAAGGATACGGCGAAGGTCGCCGTCGGTGAATACGCCCGTTAGCTTACCGGATTCATTCACAATACCGGTCATGCCTAAGCCTTTTTGCGATATCTCAAGTAGCGCTTGGGCTACGGTTGCTGTCGGTTCTATAAGCGGAATATCACTGCCGGTCAACATAATATCACTGACTTTTAACAGTAGTTTTCGCCCGAGGGAGCCCCCTGGGTGTGATAGCGCAAAGTCGTCGGACGTAAATCCTTTCTTGTCGAGTAATGCCACCGATAGGGCATCGCCCATCACTAATGTAGCGGTAGTGCTTGTAGTTGGCGCTAACCCTAATGAGCAGGCTTCCTGCTCCACACTGATGTTCAGTACTACATCGGCGTACTGACCTAGCGTACTGGAAACACTGTTGGTCATGGCGATGACTTTAACGCCAAGACGTTTTACAACCGGCAGCAAATTCACTAACTCGCCGGTTTCGCCTGAATTTGAAATGGCCAAAAGCACATCGTTTTTACTGAGCATTCCCAAGTCGCCATGATTCGCTTCACCTGGGTGCATGAAAAAAGCTGGGGTGCCAGTGCTTGCCAACGTGGCGGCTATTTTATTGCCAATATGCCCCGACTTGCCCATACCGCTAACTACTACCTTGCCAGAGCAGGCGTAAAGCATTTCGCAGGCATCAACAAAACTCTCGTCCAGTCGCTGTGCTAAATTGCTAATTGCACGAGCCTCAATGTCGATGACACGTTTTGCAGAGGTAATGTAGTCGTTTTGTTTATTAGTCATTATCCGAACAGCCAAAATTGATAGCCTACGAAGCAGGCTAAAAGTATTGCACCATTTGTGCGGGATATTTTACGTTTGCCAATTAAGTCAAAACTAAACAGAAATAGTAGCAATGTTAACCCCAACATGACGTACATATCTCTATTGTGTACGTCTGGGTCGAGAAGCCCAGGTGCGATAAGGCCAGGCAGACCCAGAACCGCAAGCAAATTAAAAATGTTAGAACCAATAATATTACCCAGCGCCAGGTCATCTTCGCCTTTTAAGACCCCAGCAATACTCGCAGCCAGCTCTGGAAGGCTGGTGCCGAACGCAATAATTGTTAGTCCAATAACCAAGTCAGATAGCCCCATGTATCGGGCTATTTCGACGGCTGAATTAACCAAAAAGTGAGCACTGAGTGGCAACACAATTAACCCCAGACCAATCCAAATAAGAGCGGCCGTGTTAGACACGCCTTTTGGAATCTCATCAGCAGTTTCTGCAATCAATGGGTCTTCTTTATCAACTTGCAGTGACAACCACGCCATCATTGCCAGCACGAAGATAAATAAACCGAGCAGAATCACACCTTCATACGATTTCAGTTCGCCATCAAACATAAATGCAATGGCGATAAGTGAGATTACCAATAAGGCGGGAAGTTCACGCTTGAGCGTTGTGGATGAAACAAGAAGTGGCTTTACGAGCGCTGTTATACCAAGCACTAACGCGATATTAGTAATGTTAGAACCCAATGCGTTACCCACGGCGGTATTCATATTGCCATTTATTGAGGCCATAGCCGATACGACAATTTCAGGTGCGGATGAACCCATAGCTACGATAGTTAATCCTATCATCATGGGGGAAATGCCAATATTTTTCGCGAGTGCAGAAGCGCCGTAAACAAAACGATCAGCACTCCAGCTCAAAACAATCAATCCGATGATGAAAATAACAATGTTTAAAAGCACAACGACCTGTATTTAAATGTCTATTTCATAAGATTGTCGCAAAAACGGTGCCCTTTGCCTATGCTGCTAGGCTTTTATTTTTCATTATCGAGCTGAATTGTACGAAAAAGAACGCTTGTTCAGGTTTCGTTAATGAGATTCAGCTTATGTTATGAATCATTCGTCTTCATCGAACATAACTTGTAACTTTTTGACTTTGGCGAGTGATTCAAAAAAGCGTACAATACTGAAAAATTTAAACTTACCGCTCATATCGGGGTCAGTTACTGTTCGAAGGCATGAATTTTGTATTGCTTTTGGACGATTTAAATCTAATTTGCACAACGCGCTTTGCATACTGCGCGTTATTCATGCAGCGATGTCTAGTCGAGGGCCGACAACAAAACACTATGGAACATTTAGTTGAGATAGATAATTTAACCTTTAGTCGGGGCGACCGCGTTATTTACGACGGCATAACGCTTAACGTACCAAAGGGAAAGATCACTGCAGTTATGGGGCCTAGCGGGATTGGTAAAACCACCCTGTTGCGCTTAATCGGCGGGCAGTTGATTCCAGACGAGGGCGATATTCTTTTTGATAAAGAATCTATCGTGTCTATGTCTCGCAAGGCACTTTACAAAGCGCGGCGTAAAATGAGCATGTTGTTTCAAAGCGGCGCACTGTTTACTGACATGACCGTGTTCGACAATGTCGCTTTTCCACTTAAAGAGCATACCAACTTATCTGATGACGTCATTGCTACCATTGTCGCATTAAAGCTACAGGCAGTGGGCTTGCGTGGCGCTGCCGATTTAATGCCGAGTGAATTGTCTGGAGGCATGGCAAGGCGTGCTGCGTTAGCACGGGCCATTGCGTTAGACCCCGACCTTATTATGTACGACGAGCCCTTCGCAGGCCAAGATCCTATCTCTATGGGCGTACTGGTAAAGCTAATTCGCGAGCTCAACGATGCCCTAAACTTGACTAGCATTGTGGTAACCCACGATGTGAAAGAGGTACTGACTATTGCCGACTATATCTATATTTTGGCTGACAAGCGAGTAATTGGTGAAGGAACCGCTCAACAAATAAGAGACAGCGATTCCGAATTGGTACAGCAGTTTTTGAACGGAAAAGCCGATGGGCCTGTTCCTTTTCATTATCCTGCGCCAGAGCTAGAAAAGAGTTTCTTGGGAGAGCGTAAATGAGGTTCTTGCAGTCTTTAGGCGCTTCTACTATTTCAAAATTGACCGCTATCGGGCGAGCGACATTAATGCTTTTCGGTGCGTTAGTGGCTGTGCCTCGGGTAAAAAATATCCCTCTTGTGATACAGCAGCTCTACGTGGTGGGCGTGCAATCGCTGCTAATCATTATGGTTTCGGGTTTGTTCATCGGCATGGTAATGGCTTTACAAGGCTACACCATCTTAGTGGACTACGGCGCTGAGGGAAGCCTTGGGCCCATGGTCGCGTTGTCCTTGTTGCGAGAGCTTGGTCCCGTAGTGACGGCCTTGCTGTTTGCTGGGCGCGCAGGTTCTGCGTTAACCGCAGAAATTGGGTTAATGAAAGCCACAGAACAGCTAAGCAGCCTCGAGATGATGGCGGTAGACCCCTTGCGCAGAATAGTGGCACCGCGATTTTGGGCTGGCATGCTCGCTATGCCAATGTTAGCGGTCATTTTCAGTGCTATCGGTATTTTGGGCGGACACTTAGTGGGTGTTGATTGGCTAGGCGTAGATTCAGGCAGCTACTGGTCTATCATGCAGTCCACGGTAGATTGGAACCAAGACGTTATTAACGGCGTAATAAAGAGTGTCGTGTTCGCCTTGGTGGTGACGTGGATTGCCATATTTAAAGGTTACGATTCTATTCCTACATCGGAAGGGATCAGCAAAGCGACTACTGAAACAGTGGTCTATTCATCATTAGCAGTATTGGGGCTGGATTTCGTGCTAACCGCCCTCATGTTTGGTATCGAGTAGAGGATAGAATGAACAAGTATAAAACGGAAGTCATGGTAGGGTTCTTCGTTGCCCTTACTATTAGCGCATTACTGTTGTTGGCATTGAAAGTTGCCGAGCAGTCTGTTGCCACTGAAGGCGACAGCTATACCCTTTACGCAAAATTCGACAACATTGGTGGCTTAAAAGCACGCTCTGCGGTGAAAGTGGGCGGCGTCACAGTGGGAAGAGTTTCTTCCATTACGCTAGATAAAGACGATTTCACCCCAATAGTAGAGTTGTCCATTCTTAAGCAGTACAACGGCTTTCCTGAGACAAGTTCAGTATCAATATTGACATCTGGTTTACTTGGCGAGCAATACGTTGGTTTCCAGCCGGGGTTTTCGTTTGATGGCGTGGCAGATTTGCAAGACGGTGATTATTTACAAGACACCAAATCAGCATTAGTACTTGAAGATCTCATTGGCCAGTTCTTATTCAATCGCGGTAGCGACGAATAGAGTAGAAGATTATTAAAAATTTATCAGGAGCGCGGGTGAAACTTATTAAGCATCAGTCCGGTCTGCTGTATAGCATGTTTTGTTAGGAGAATTACGTTGAAAAAGTTAATCGCCATATTAGGTATGGTTGTATTGTCGTTATCGAGCCCCGTCAGTGCACAAGAGGTAGACGAGCAAAATCCCTATAAATTGGTTCATGGCGTAGCGAATACGACCTTCGAGCGCATTAAGGCCAATCAGGCTGAAATACAAGCTGACCCTGAAATGTTACGCACAATTATGCAAGAAGAATTAGTGCCTCATATCGACTATAAGTTTGCTGCATTTATGGTGTTGGGTAAACATTTTAAGTCAGTGCCTAAAGAAAAAATGGGCGAATACATCAGTGTATTCCGCCAGTATCTTGTTACTACCTACGCGGTAGCAATGGGATATTATGATAACCAAGAAGTGATTTTTGAGCCTGAGTCAGATTTCTCAAAAGAAAAGTCAGTCACGGTGCGTGCTGTGGTAAAAGATCCTACCCGTCCAGATATCAAAATTGCGTTTAAAGTGCGCAGAGATAGCAAAACCAATGAGTGGAAAGCTTACGACATGGTTGCCGAAGGTATCAGCATGCTGAACAGCAAGCGCAGTGAGTTTGAGTCTATCTTACGCACAGACGGTATTGACGCGGTTATCTCGCTAATGCGTGAAAAAATTGGCAAGCCGGTCGAACTCAAAGCCGGCGAATCTATCGACATTGACGGAGAGTCTGTGTGAGCCTTTTCGACGTTGGCAAAAACGGAGATATTGTCGTTCACGGAAATTTAGACCGTGACACGCTCTCTACGAACTTTTGGCAGCGTCTTAGTTCACAGCAGCAAGACAGCCTGAAAAGCGCAGGCACTTGTACCGTTGATCTAGGCGATGTAGAGCGGGTGGATAGTGCTGGATTAGCGTGGCTAATAAATGCCGTTAGGGATACGAACCAAAACGGTGTTAGCATGGTCATACAGCATATGCCTGCTAAGCTTCAAAAGCTTGCTAAAATAAGCGATGTAGATAGCTTTTTGCCGGTAAAATAACGCCAATTTTTAAGATTAAAGAAGTACATTATGGAATTGTCAGAAATCGAAAGCATTTTGAAGGACGCATTAGACCTTCACGAAGTTCATGTAAAAGCCGAAGGCTCTCATTTTAATATCATTGCCGTTAGTGATGCCTTTAACGAAATGAGCCGTGTTAAACGCCAGCAAGCTGTTTATGCGCCGCTTGCCGATAAGATCGCAGACGGTTCAATGCATGCGATTTCAATCAAAACTTTTTCAGTGAAAGACTGGGAGCGCGAGCGCCAGTTTAACATTCCTCAGTAATAGGCGCTTTTCGTGGATAAACTTGTTATTAAAAAGAGTCCTGCTCTTAACGGAACAGTGCGAATTTCTGGTGCCAAAAATGCGGCTTTACCGCTGCTGATGACCAGTCTGCTGACAGACTCTCCATGCCGTTATACCAACGTGCCTCGTCTGAGAGATATTAATACAACAACGGCGTTACTGCGGGAGCTTGGTGTTGAAGTAGCTCAGCCATCTCCTAACGACGTGTTAATCGACGCAAGCACACTTGAGAGTGTGACGGCGTCTTACGACCTTGTACGTACTATGCGTGCATCTATTTTAGTGCTTGGGCCTTTGCTGGCTAAACAGGGTAAGGCAAACGTGTCTTTGCCCGGTGGATGTGCCATTGGCGCTCGCCCGGTGAATCTTCATCTTACTGGCCTTGAGAAAATGGGCGCTATTATTGAGGTGGAAGAAGGCTATATTCGTGCCCATGTAGACGGTCGTTTAAAAGGTGCTCGTATCTTTATGGATATGGTGAGCGTAGGCGCAACTGAAAACCTTCTTATGGCAGCAGCATTGGCAGACGGTACGTCTATTCTAGAAAATGCTGCAAGAGAGCCTGAAATTGTTGACCTCGCCAACTGCCTCATTCAAATGGGCGCTAAAATCAAAGGTGCAGGGACTGACAAAATTACCGTTGAAGGCGTAGAAACCCTAAATGGTTGTGATTACGCCGTGCTTCCCGATCGCATTGAAACAGGTACGTTCTTAGTGGCAGCAGCAGCGACGGGCGGTAAAGTGCGCTGTACGCATGCGGCTCCAGATACCCTCGATGCCGTTATTGATAAGCTTGAACAAGCCGGTGCTCACATTACTGTTGGTGAGGATTGGATAGAGCTTGATATGAAAGGCCAAAAGCCAAAAGCGGTTAGAGTGAAAACTGCGCCTCATCCTGCATTTCCAACAGATATGCAGGCGCAATTTGTTACGCTTAACTGTGTTGCCGAGGGCACGGGTGTTATTACAGAGACCATTTTCGAAAATCGCTTTATGCACGTGCCTGAGTTACAGCGTATGGGGGCTGAAATAGCGCTTGAAGCGAACTCTGCGGTATCTAAAGGAAGCTCAGTACTCAAAGGGGCGCCAGTAATGGCCACCGACTTACGTGCGTCAGCAAGTTTAGTGATAGCCGGGCTTATTGCTGAGGGTGAGACTCACGTTAATCGTATCTATCACCTAGATAGAGGCTATGAAGCCATTGAAGAAAAGCTGGGCGGCCTTGGCGCTATCATTGAGCGCGTAAAGGAATGAAAAAATAGAGTGTAAAGTAATAGAGTACAACTATTTCTCTGTGAAACAGACATAAAAAAAGCGCCTCAGGCGCTTTTTTTATGTCTGTTTGTTTCTTATGTTTACTGACCAGTACGAAGTTCAGCCACGGTAGCAGTTAAGATCATCGATTTTTCATTGCGACTAATTTCAATTTCAAGCTTGGTGCCAGGCTCTGTCTCAGCAATCATATCCAGAGTTTTTGATGCACTTTCTGCTCTTACGCCGTCAATAGACAGTATAATATCCCCAGGTTGTAATCCTGCGGTATCGGCAGGACTGCCCTTAGCGACAGCGGTTACGTCAATACCCAGTATGCCAGCTAGGTTACGCCTTTCACTGCCAATAAAGCCAAGCTGCCCGCGAATAACCCTGCCGTTGCTAATAATTTCATCCATTACCCGCTTTGCCAATTCATAAGGAACCGCAAAGTTAATCCCATCGACGTTTCGTACTCTATTTCGCGAGTCTCTTACTTGAAAGTTAGCATTGGTTATTCCTAACAGAATACCGTTACTGTCAACAAGTGCGCCGCCAGAATTACCCTGGTTCAAAACGGCGTCGGTTTGAATGAAATCGACATAGTTCGATAGTCCATTGCGACCAGCACGGCTCACAATGCCTTGTGTAATAGTTTGACCAAGGTCGAATGGATTACCGATGGCCATTACCACATCACCAACGTGTGTATCGGGTTCGGCAACTTGTGGGATGATATTAAGGCTTTCTGCGGTGACTTTTAATACCGCGAGGTCAGTAAGCGGATCGTTACCCACTATCTGTGCTTCTAGCACCCGCCCATCTTGAACAGCAACATAAATACTGTCTGCATTTTCCACCACGTGATGGCAGGTAAGGATATAGCCGTTTTCGGTCATTATTACACCAGAGCCCAAGCTTGCTCGCTCACGAGGTTGGTTTCTAAATAAGCCTGCATCGGTTTCAATGCTCACGCTATATATATTGACCACAGCCGGCGCTGAACGACTGAGTGATGCGAAGTAGCTCTCTCTACTTGCGCTTACCGACGGCTCAGTAAACAGGCCGTTTGTAAATCCATTGCCCTGACGTAAATCGGGCAAGAATAAGAGTAGAAGCGCTGCTACTGCGGCACCAAGAACAACAGATTTGATGAAAAAATGAATAATTGAGCGGCTTGTCACTGGTCACACTTTTTTGTTAGTTAGCACGGGGTTCTTTTATCGTCAGCGCATTTGTCGTTATGGGTTAAGTGTTAAAAACAGTTTTCCACTCACACAATGCCTCGCCGATACGAGAAACAGCTATTTATTATAACTTGTGGAACGAGGATATCACTTTATTTACTAAACTACTCTAACCCAGATTATTTTTTATAGGCCTTTGGGAAGAGAGGGGATGAAAGAAATACGAGAAACAAAAACAGCGCCCTGAGGCGCTGCTTTAATGTATCGATGTTCATTTCATGAGAGTGAATTTTCTCAAATCACAGTACATCGAGAGGTGCTTATTGGCGAATCACCAAATACAGGGTTGAATTACCACGTTTCACATTAAGTGCTATTACCCCTTTTGCTTCGTCAAGGGCATTGCGGAAATCTGCTACACTTGCTACGCGAACGCGGTTAACACCAATGATGACGTCATCAGACTGTAAACCGATGCGAGCAGCAGGTGCGCCTCGTTCAATTTCAGAAACAATAACACCGGCATTTCCAGCACCATCGCTGCCGTTCGTCAGCGTTGCACCTTCTAATGCAGGATGAATTTGCGCTGCGGTTACCGTTTGTTCTGTGGCATCGTCTAAGGTTACGTCAACACTCATCTCATCGCCTTTGCGCATTACGGTTAGTTCAACTTCTGCGCCTGCGCCCATGCTCGCGATCTTCGCTCGTAGCTCTTGGAAGCTGTTGAGCTTTCTGCCGTTAATAGCTGTGATAATGTCACCAGCTTGCAGACCGGCATCTTCGGCTGCCGATTCTGGCTGTACTTCGCTAACAAAAGCGCCAAGATTAACTTCAGCATTCATGGCTTCAGCAAGACCAGCGTCAATATCGCTACCTAATATGCCAAGTAGACCACGACGAACTTCGCCGAATTCTGCAATTTGATCCACTAAGCTTTTCATCATATTGGCAGGAATGGCAAAGCCAATGCCTACATTGCCACCATTAGGGCCGAATATAGCAGTGTTAATACCCACGAGTTCGCCGTGAAGGTTTACAAGGGCTCCACCAGAGTTACCGCGGTTAATAGCTGCATCGGTTTGAATAAAGTCTTCATAGCCGCCAATGTTTAAACCAGAGCGTCCCAGCGCGCTTACAATACCTGAGGTCACAGTTTGAGAGAGCCCAAATGGGTTACCGATTGCTACGACAAAATCGCCCACTCTAGCGGCATCAGAGTCAGCTAAAGGCAGTGCTTTTAAATTGTCAGGATCGATTTTAAGAAGTGCTATATCGCTTTGCTCGTCGGCGCCAAGTTTCTTAGCGGTAAATTCTCTACCGTCTGTTAACTTAACCGTAATTTCGTCTGCGTTATCAACAACGTGATTATTCGTTACTACGTAGCCTTTGTCAGCGTCGATAATGACGCCCGAGCCGAGCCCTTTAAAAGGACGTTCTTGTGCTTGTTCTTGCGGTGCGCCAAAAAAGTAGCGGAACATTTCAGGCACCCGTTGACGAGATGTTTGCGTTCCCTCAACGGCAATACTTACAACAGCAGGCGTGGCCTCTTCAAGCATGGGGGCTAAAGAGGGCACTTCTGTTTTTTTATCAGAAAAGAAAGGCAACGCCGCTTGCGTAGTAGCGGTAAAGCCTAATGAACTTACAACAACGGCTGACGCCAAAACACAATGGCGGAAAGACATTTTCATGTTCGCTTACACTCCTTAATGTTATATGCAATAAAGCATGGTCTCACTAAAAGAGTCTGTGGCCTTTCAAAAGTTCCCGATGTTACTGTTTTTCTGCGGTATTCTCACCAGAACCGCCGACGAACAGCCCAGAACCTGAATTGGCGAAGTCTTTTGGTTGAGTGTCTGAAACACGTTTAACCTTAGACCCATCAGACCCTTTTAAGTTATTACGTAGATAGGTTGTTGCTTGCTCCCCGTAAAAAGGGACCTTGCTTTCACTATCATCGCCGCTTTGCTCAAGCAGCGTTTCATATTCTTCAAGTTGTTGCTTTAACACATCGCACTGGCCTTCGATACTTTCAAGGCTTTGACGCGTTTGATGTATATGGTGTTGCGCTTGCTGTGCAAGGATCTCTTTTACTTGCTTCTCTGTTTGTGCAGCATTACCTGCTCCTTTTTTCGACTGAGCAAAACGACCGACAAAAAAGCCGATAATTAAGCCGACGACCAACAACGCAAGAGATACTAACAATTCCATTATATTCTCCGAATCAATCTACATCCCACAGCACAACCATTGATACGTGGGTTTTGCTGCTTTCGACCAAACCTTGAATATAGCAAGGTCGAAGTTGAAAAGCGCATTGTTCGTAAACATTAATTCTGATGGTTACGAGATAGCGCACTGTGAACGAGTGATTCTACCGTGATTTTCATTAAAATTAAGGTCATAATTAAGAAATTCAAGCAGGTCGGTGCAGCGTGCACCACTATTGACATTCGTATGGAGTGGTTTTTGGCGATGACGCCCTGGGAAAAATATCAACAAGATCTCGAATTAGCCGATTTTCATTACGACGCAGCGCAAGAAACTGCCGTGAAAGAGCTTCAACGTTTATACGATGAACTTACTCAACCACAAAGCAAAGCGAACTGGCGAAGCAAGTTGAAGGCGGCCTTTGGTAAAGAGGATACTCAGAAAGACATTAAAGGTATTTATTTTTACGGCGGCGTAGGGCGGGGTAAAACCTACCTTGTAGACACCTTTTTTGAGTGTTTACCCTTTGATCGTAAAATGCGTGTGCATTTCCACCGCTTTATGCATCGAATTCACGACGAGTTAAAATTGCTGAAAAATGCGCAAGACCCGCTTAAAACGATAGCGCTTAAAATTGCCAAAGAAGCGCGGGTTATATGTTTTGATGAGTTTTTTGTGTCAGACATTACTGATGCCATGATACTCGGTACGTTAATGGAAGAATTGTTTGGCCACGGTATTGTGCTGGTGGCAACCTCTAACATCATTCCCAACGAGCTTTACAAAAACGGGCTGCAGAGAGCGCGCTTTTTACCAGCGATAGATTTGCTAAACCAAAACACTAACGTAGTGAATGTAGACAGCGGGATCGATTATCGATTGAGAACCCTTGAACAAGCTGAGATTTATCACTATCCACTCGATGCTCAAGCAACAGAAAATCTGAATAATTACTTTACCCAACTTGCGCCAGAAGCAGGTACACAAAACGAAGATATAGATGTCAATCATCGTCAAATTCCCACAATGAGAAACGCCGATGGCGTACTCATGATTGAGTTTGATAGTTTATGTAAAGGGCCGCGAAGCCAAAGCGACTACATAGAGCTTAGCCGCTGTTATCACTCAGTATTGTTAGCTAACGTTGAACAAATGGGGCAGGGAACGGATGATGTGGCAAGGCGGTTTATTGCTATGGTTGATGAATTTTATGAGCGAAACGTTAAGTTAATTATTTCAGCACAGGTTGCGTTAGAGGAACTCTATACAGAGGGCCTGTTAAGCTTCGAGTTTAGACGCTGCTTAAGTAGGCTGAAAGAAATGCAATCTCATGAATACCTAGCTACCGAGCACCTTCCATAGTGCACACTGGATAAAGTAAAACGCTATAAACACTGTATTGTTGTGCATAAACTAGGTAGAATTTTATAATATTTTTCTGCGTTTCGCGTGTCGATGCGACACGTATTGCTAACCAATTTAGTGTATTGGTGAAGACAGACGCAGCAACCCGATAAAATACGCAAAGTTGCACTAAAATTGCGAGGAAGAGAATCTTAAGATGGGAAGAGCATTCGAAGTAAGAAAAAACGCCATGGCAAAAACAGCTGGCGCGAAAACCAAGGTTTACTCTAAATACGGTAAAGAAATTTACGTGTGCGCCAAAAATGGCGGTGCCGATCCAGACACGAACCTATCGCTGCGTCGCTTGATGGAAAAAGCTAAAAAAGACCAAGTGCCGGGCCACGTTATAGACAAGGCAATAGACAAAGCAGCCGGTGGCGTTGGTGAAGATTTTCAGCCCATGCGTTATGAAGGTTTCGGGCCTGGTAACTGTATGGTTATCGTCGATTGCTTGTCTGACAACGCTAACCGTACTATCACTGAGGTGCGTAACTGCTTTACTAAAACCAATGCAAAACTTGGTGCGCAAGGTGCAGTTTCTCACATGTTTGACCACCAAGCTGTGTTTCAGTTTGAAGGTGATGACGAGGACGCTATTTTAGAAGTGTTGATGGAAGCCGATGTTGATGTGACCGACGTTGAAGTAGACGATGGAAAGGTAACGGTATACGCACCACATACTGAGTTCTACCAGGTTAAAACTGCGCTTACAGAAGCGTACCCAGATATTAACTTTCTAGCTGATGAAATGAGCTGGATGCCTCAAACAGAAACGGAAATCAGCGAAGATGATATGCCAATGTTTGAAAAGTTCATGGACATGCTTAACGATTGTGATGACGTTCAAGACGTTTATCACAACGCAATAACACCTAATTAAATGAGAGCAGTCGATTAGACTACCAAGGCCCACTTTTTAGTGGGCTTTTTTGTGCTTCAAGAATAACTACCTCACAGCTCGTGAGCTCAACTATACTTGCGCAAACAAGGGAAGCATCTAAAGTATAATTAGTGTTCACTTTACGTTTTGCTACTATTCGCTCCGTTTTGTCGGGATGAGCTTTACCGCGCTGTTTTTTGCCTTAATACAAAGCGTTAAAACAAAAAAATATATAAAATGATTTTTCGACAGCGTTTGCCAGTGATGTTCAGCTGTTAATGAGTTGGTAAATAAATAGAGAGTACCTTTGAAAAGTCTTCGTTTTGAAATTTCTTTTACTACCATTACATCGATAGCGGTTGTGAGCACGCTCATTATTAGCCTGTCGATTTATGTGTATGAGAAGCTATATATCGAGTTTATAGCAACAGAAGTTGAAGCGATTGCACAAAATATGGCGATTGATTTGCTTGATTATATCGACGAGCCTGCAGGCCAATTTAATCAAACCCAAATCTTGCTCAGACTGGAAGAATATGAGTACGTTGAAACAGCCAACGTGTATGATGATGAAAACAACCTGCTAAATAGCTATGTGGGTGCAGCAGGGTTATCGGTTGTTAAAAACAGTCGTGATGGAGCGCTCGCTCAGTCGTCAATGAAATTTGATCGCACCCCAGAAAATGGCGAATACAGCCAACTGTCCTTGGGCATGCATAATCTTGAATCTAAAGTTGTCGTTGTTAAAAATATTGGTGAAATGAGTTTTCCACTGGGTAAGTTAATTCTCACGTTTAACTTACAAGAGGCGCTTCATGAAAACCGACGACGATATGTGATTTTAGTTGCTCCATCTGTTATTGCACTAACACTGTTATCATTATTTATTTCTACGCGACTCCATCGTCGCTCCCTACGTCCGTTAGAAAACCTCATAAAAACAATGGATAGCGTAGTGGATGAACAAAGCTATGATGTAACGGTAGAAGAAACGAATAAGTCAGAGACTGCAGCACTGTCCCACGCATTCAACAACATGATGGCTAATATCAAATCTCAGTCACAGATGAATGCACAGAAAAACCTGTTACTTGAACAGCAACAGTCAAAGCTAGAAACCCTTGCCAATTTTGACGTTTTAACGGGCCTGCCAAATCGGCAGTATTTGATGAAAACCTTATCATCGCTGTTAGCAAAAAATCAGCGAGAAAATACCGAATTGTGCCTCATGTTTTTAGATGTTGACGGTTTTAAAAATATCAACGACTCATTCGGTCATGACACGGGTGATAAATTCTTATTACATATTAGCGCTATTATGAGTCGCGTGTTGCCTACTAATGCCACCTTGGGAAGGCTTGGCGGAGATGAATTTTTAGTTATTGTAGACAGCGTGAGTTCCCACACAGATGTGGAGCATATAGCCACAAACCTCACTGATTCGGTCATGAAAGCACACGATGTAAATCGACTGCGGTTAGACTCAAGTCTAAGTATCGGTATTGCGGTTGCTAGTGAGTGTAATTACGAAGCCTCCACCTTAATTACCAATGCAGATGTGGCAATGTACCGTGCCAAAAAAGAAGGTAAAGGTCGCCTAGTTTGGTTTAACAGTGCCATGTTTGAAGATACACAGCGAAAGATACAGATATCGATGCGCCTTGCTAACGCACTAGAGAATGATAGCTTTTACCTTACCTATCAAACGAAAGTCGGGCCGCAGAAAAATATTGAAGGTGTTGAAGTACTGCTTCGTTGGCATGATGAAGTATTAGGCCTCGTTTCTCCTGCTGAATTTATTCCTGTTGCAGAAAAAGCCGACAAAATATCGCTTATTTCGCTATGGGTTATTAATCAAACCTGTAAGGAGTTGCCACAGCTGATAGCGCGGTTTGGTAGCCATATTCGTGTTTCTATTAATTTGAGTGCTCACGACCTTAATAACACTGAAGTGACTAACTGTATTTTAAACGGGTTAAATTCGGGGGAGATCTCAGCTCAGCATATCGAGTTTGAAATTACAGAAACTGCTTATATGAATAACTTTGGCGTGGCGAATAGTTTTTTTGAGGCGCTAAAAAAGCACGGTTGCCATTTATCCCTAGACGATTTTGGTACAGGCTATTCTTCGCTAAGCTATCTTACCGAATTTAATATCGACACCCTTAAGATTGATAGGCAGTTTGTTAGTCAAATAGGTCAATCTGAGCGGTCTGAGAAGATAACCGTTGCTATTATTACTATGGCAAAAAGTCTCAATTTTGCCGTTTGTGCGGAAGGTGTTGAAACCGAAGAGCAGGAAACTTTTCTTCTCGCACACGATTGCGATTTATTACAAGGCTTTCTGTATAGCCGGCCCTCTACTCTTAGTCAGTTACAGCACCAGGTTGCGACGAAATAGGTCTTATGATCTACCTTGTGGTGTACACCACTTTTAAACCCTCAGGCAGTTGGGTCGACTCCGGCAAGTAACCGACACTGCCCTCATTCGCTCTCAAATAGTCAAGCATTTGCTCTGCACTCTCCACTTCTTTAGGAGGCGTCAAACGTCCACTGAATCGCATTTGGGCCCAGTACGCCTGTATGCGAGATTCTGGTAATCCAATAACGCGTGTGTTAAATATCGTTCTGCTTTGCTCACCTGGCGCAATCGACACTGGCGTAAGAGATAATAACTCGGGAGAAGCCCCGCTCATAAATAAGTCTCTTACTTGAGATTTAGTTAACGTAACGCTGCTCTGCGCAATATTGGCCACCACAACCACACGCTCAGAGGCAAGGGAAGCTCCCGAGAATGTTAATAGTGCGAAAACAAGGAAAGCCTGCTTCATCAAAACACCCACTCCAACGCTACTTGATAGAGCGTAGCTTGCCTGTCGAAGCCTTCTTCTCCGTCTTTCACTTCGAAAAATGAGGTATTGCCTTCTTCGCCATCAAGAAATGAAACTTCTGCTTTCAATGCCATGTTAGTTTTGAAATCCCAACGAGCGCCAAGCGTTATCGTATCGAGATTATCAGTTGGAAAAGAGCTATTTAGTTCCTCAACAGCAAAAAACAGCCCGTCTAAGTCGGGAGAAACTCCAATTGGAATTGTGTTTTCAATATTATTGAGAGACTGGCTTGATGATGCATATGTAGCGTGTAAGAGCACATCATCAATGTAGTAGCCCGCTGAGACATAGTAGCTTTCAAGTTCAGCCAATAATTCAATGTCAGAGTTTACGCTCATCCATTCAGCACTCGCGTACCATTTGAGCCCATCGTAGCTTGCACCTACTAAAAACGAACTCACGCTGTCGTTGATAATAAAGTTTTCGGCGATATCTTCAAACCCAGCGGCTTGTAATCCGTTAATAAGAGGCGCTACTCCTTCTATTTGCGCCTCCACTTTTCTTGCTCCTGTAACAGCCGTTCTTAATTGAAAACCGCCATAATTAAGCTCTAAAACACCACCATAAAGGGTATCTATCTCCACATCTATTGCTAGGCCACTCGTTCTCAAATCGTCATTATATCGCCCTAAGTAGCCTTCAATATCGTAAGTGACTTTACCTAATCGTCCCCTAAAACGTGCGTTACCTCCCTCGTATTGAGAAAATAGATAGCTGCTGTAAAGTTGTTGAGGTGCGTTAACCCATGGGTAAGCAAAGCCAACGTCGATGACGTCTGAATATTTTAGTGAGGGAGTGCGTAAGCGACCAACATTAAATTGAAGCGCATCGTTTGGCGCATAGGTAATATACAGCCATTCAATGCCAGATTCGCGGTTTTCGTCGCTGTGAAGCAGTACCTGAGCAGATGCTGAAAAATACTGGTTGAGCGTGTAATCTGCTTGAAGCCCTAGCAATGACTTTTCTGAAAAACTAACTGAGTCATCGTAGCCCTCGTACTCTGCCGAAGATGTATCTAAATATCCGCCTACTGCACGTGCAAATCCGGAAAACTCTATGTCATTGTTGTCTGCAAAAGAAACAGAGCACCAGAAAAGTGCAAGCAGGCTTAAGGCATTATTAAGTAAACTAGTATTTTTCAAAACGTTAACCTGTTGCTGTGTCAGTCGAGTATGTATTTTGTTGAGTAAGCTCAGCCATAAAACAAAAGCTAAGCAAGCACGCCCGAGCAAATACGTTATTAGCTTATATTTTAATGTATGTCGCAACACTAGTGTAATCCACCTCTGGCAGATGTGCTTTATTTATAGCTATTTTTTATTGGGCATATCTGATGTTCACGTTGGCGAGAGGGCGATAATTTGCTGAATTTGCCAAAAGCCTCGATGTTTTGAAGATATATTCTGCATGATTGGGGTAAGTAACGCGCTTTTACACAAGGGCAACGTGGTATCTGCATATTCGTTTGCGTCATATCAAAGCACCAACAAGCCTCTCTCTCACCTTTGTCAGCGGTAGTCATTACCGTGTGGAATTGAGACAATGACTGTCTTATCCACTTTATTCATTTTGGTTGTACTTATATGGCGAACATAGTTCATGGCTAACGTTGTAAATAATGCGCTATTCTCATCTAAACGGCTCGCCATCAATGTGGTGACGTACAAAGAAGGCCATCGTGTGTTAGAGCACAACGATCCTATGGGGCGTGGGCGCTATTATAAATTCAATGTTGTGTTGAAAAAGCCTGAGAGAGGCGGTGTGTTTCGCGCAGAAAAAGTTATCTTCAACTTATTTAATCGCATTTACTTTTTTCGCCCTGATAAGTATCTACATACCGTGAGCAAAATAGAAAAAGGTCAGCGTAAATTGTTATCTATTGCTTTGTACATTTAAAGGCTTCGCTTTTGGGTAAGCCAGTTTTAGTCAGCCAGTACAGTGAACCAGCTCTGTGAACCAGCTCTACTGAGCAAGTTTAAGTACTATTACTCCGGCAACAATAAGCGCTACGCCGCAGTATCTCGCAATTGATGATGGGTCGCCGTAATACATAACGCCTACTAAAAAGGTGCCTGCCGCACCAATACCTGTCCACACAGCGTATGCGGTACCAATAGGAATGTGCTTTTGAGCCATCCACAAGCAAAAACCACTGGCAGCCATAAAGCCAACGGCTAATCCAATACCTACCACACGGGTTTCAACTTCCTGTGCTAACTTAAGCCCCACAGGCCATCCTATTTCTAATAGGCCCGCTACTATCAAATATATCCAGCTCATTTGTCTTTCCTTTTTAGCGTGCTGTGTGGGTGCGTAGCCTAGCGTTTAAATATAAAAATTACACTCGGTGTATCTTACTAGCATGCATCTGAGCGATTCTTTATGAGGGGCTAATTGAAAAGATAAAAACACGCTTATTTCTCTACTTAGTTCAACAATGCGTTTAGCGGTAATTTACGCCATGTTGCAATTAACCCGTGATTTTACCCGGTGTTTCATTTAGTCTAGGAACGAATTGAACGATCGTTCAATTCGTTCGTCTTTAGCGTAAATAGACATTCACCTTTAACGTAAATAGACAAAGGTATTATGAGGAATCGCACACTACTATCCCTTTTTAGCGTATTTTGGCTGTTTAACAGCAGCGTATTTGCCAACGATTCAGCAGAGGCAACGGCTCAACACACAAAGCCCAAAGTGATTATTTTTGACGTAAACGAAACCTTGTTAGACCTTGAAAACATGCGCACTTCAGTGGGCGAGGCGCTCAATGGTCGAGACGATTTACTGCCATTGTGGTTTTCTACTATGTTGCACCATTCTTTAGTGGTGTCGGCGACAGGCGAATATCAATCTTTTGGTAATATCGGTGTGGCAGCGTTAGAAATGGTGGCAGAAAATAATGATATTGCTATTTCACACGATAAGGCACGAAGTGCCATCGTGACACCGCTGCGCTCTTTGCCGGCGCACCCAGATGTTGCCGAAGGGCTAGCGGCATTAAAAGCGCAAGGATATAAGTTAGTTACCTTAACTAATTCATCTCTTGAAGGTGTTAAATTACAGCTAAAAAATGCCAAATTAAGCCAATATTTTGATGCTAACCTGAGCATAGAATCTGTGGGTGTATTTAAACCTCATTTAAAAACCTACCAATGGGCGCTTAATGACTTGGGCGTCGATGCTAGCGACGCGCTTATGGTAGCGGCACACGGTTGGGATATTGCCGGCGCGAACAAAGCTGGTCTTAAAACCGCCTTTATCCGTCGCCCTGGTAAAGTCCTTTTTCCGTTAGCGGAAAAGCCTAACTACAGTGTGTCAGACGTGAATGATTTAGCCCGCACGCTTGCAGCGTTAAAATAAAGACTAGCTTTTAGATCGCCGCCTACTTTCATTAGGCGGCGTTTTTGCTTCGGTTTTGCTTCATTTTACTATGTTGCTCTAATGCAGCAGTTGTTCTTAACCGGTCCTTAACCCTGCCTTTGTAATAATCGCTTTATTAAGAGTAAGTCGAGAGAGTATTACAATGACCGGGGCGAGAAAAATGCTGTTAGCTACCATACTATCGATGGGGCTAGCTGCGTGCGCACAAACCGATAATAGGGCACTTAGTAAGTCGGCCTTAGCAAATACCGGTGATAACGTAACGTGGCAATCATTAAACGACGAGGTGTCAGGGGTTAAGGCGAGTCAATTAACCGACTTAATTAATCTTGATGACATTGCGCATATGTCTTCGTTTATTGAAGAGGCGTTACAGCACAATGCTAACCTTCAGCAAACACTCATCACCTTACAAAAAGCGCAAGTTGCCATTGATTCCACCGCATCTCAACGAAATATCAATGTTGATGCCGGCGCAAGCGCCACCAAAAACAAGCAGTCTGACACTAACTATACCAGCAGCCTAAACGTAAGTTGGGAGCTTGATGTATGGCAAAGAATCAGTGACGGTATTACCGCGGCCTCTTTAAATGCTGATAGCGCTAAAGCTAGTTATCAGTCTGCCCGCGATACGTTAGTGGCCAATGTTATTCGCCGCTACATCGATATTTTATCGCAGCAACATTTGCTGAGTATCGAAAAAGCGCGCTTGGAAGAACTAGAAAATAATGAAGCGGTTATCCTCACTCGCTATCGCACTGGGCTTGGCGACCTCGACGATTTAGATGCGGCAATGACACGCCGATTATTATGCTTACCGCCCGCGACCAGCTTGAGAATAAACTCGAGGGCTTTCAAAAAGGGGCTGATGATTACTTAGTGAAGCCTTTTGATATGCCTGAACTCGTTGCTCGCGTAAGTGTATTGGCCGCCGGACGTTCAGGGCAAGCAACCACCTTTACCTTTGGTAATGTAACCCTTGATGCAAACGCCGAGCGCATTTCAGCAGATGCTGAGGCGTTGAGTGGCAAGAGTTCTCTAGCTCGATCACGTGAAAAGGATTAAGTATTTATGGTGAGCGGATTAAGGCTAAGTTTACGCCGTTATGTCATTTGGTCTCTTTTCAGTTTAGCGACTTTGGTGGTGACGCTATTTTCGATAGAAAGTAGCGACAGCTTTTTAGACGGCATGGATGGAATGCTGCGAAACATGATGGTGAGAGCAGCTGAAACCGCCCAACTTGATGAGTCGGGGCAAGCGCAAATTCTCGATTTACGTATTGTCGCCAATTACAACGATTTGCCTAGCGATGTAAAAGCCATATTTCCTGAAAGTCAGCTTACCCCAAATACTCTGCTTAAAGATGTGACTATTCCTGTGTGGTACTAGCGCCCTACATCGGCTCGTTTTGCCATACTCATCACGTTGCCAGATGGTGAACCCCGCTTTGTCTCTCAGGTATTTTCGGCTCCGCCTAAAAACGAAGCTGGTGGGACTAAAGTTAATCACGTGGTTTACAACATCGTTATCGGTGTTGTGGCGCTTATCAGTTTAGGAGTGGCATTGTTGTTTCTTATGCGCAGTGTGTCTCGTCCTGTAGAGTCACTTCAGCGTTGGGCGGCAGACTTAGATGAAGCTAAATTAGATGCGCCTATTTCTACTTTTCGCTACAAAGAGCTCGATGCGCTTGCCCACATTATTCATACCAGCTTGAAAGATGTACGCGACACCCTGAATCGTGAGCGAGAGTTCGTCAATCATGCCAGCCATGAATTGCGAACCCCTATTGCCGTTGTGCGCAGCAGTTTAGCCCTAATGCATAGGGTAACAACGCCATGCAACTCAAAGGCAACTAATGCAGTGCAGCGCATCGATCATGCTTCTAAAACTATGGCTGATTTAACTGAGACCTTACTATGGCTTGGTCGAGATAACCAAGACAGCCTGCCGATAGAACAAGTCAATGTAGAAGCAATGGTTTCTACATTAGCGCAAGATTTAAAGTATTTACTTAAAGGTAAGGATGTCTCGGTAACGTTAGCCCTTGAGGCGTGTGAGCTGTTTTTACCAAAAACGGCTAGTGAGATTGTCATTGGCAACATAATTCGCAATGCCTATCAACACACCCAATGTGGCAGTGTGGCGATTTCGCTACGTGATAATCAACTTGAAGTTGTCAATGAAGAGCAAAAAGAGGAAGAGCAAAAAGAAAACGAGCAAGATGCCTCTAAAGCCCTCGCTACTGCTAATTTACCAGGCAACGCTACTGGTGCAGAAAGAAACGTTAACGTCAACAATAGTGAAGAATCAGCCAGCGGCTTTGGCATTGGATTAAAATTGCTAGATAAGCTTACTGGCAAGTTGAATTGGGCTTATCAACAGCGCACAACAAGTAACGGAGTATTGGTGACGCTAGTACTCGAAACGCATTAATAACACACACAAAAGGAAGACAATGAAGCACGACACGCAAAACAAATGCCTATTTGCATTCTAAGGTTGGAAATCAGTTTTTCTGCCAAAGTAATGAGGAAGCGCTGCTGGTTGGAATCTAAAATATGAGGGGCGGCATTGTACGTAAAGCGGACCTTTGCTAGGCTCAAGTTGAAAATCTTTGTCACCGAAAAAAAGCGGCTACGTAGCAGCACATCAGCTTTATGTTTTCAGGTCGCATTTTGCTAATAGGACTAGTAGTATAAAACAGGACGAACGAATTCACTCAGTTTACAAATTAAGGGAAATGAAATGGAAAGGATGACGACGATTAGGTTAATAGTATTTTGGGCAAAGTTCGCGGCTATACTATTCACTCTTCCTACTGCTGCACAAAGTTTGAGCCAACATCAAGCTGATCTAGATACCTATTTAAAGGCCCTTAGTGACAATAATAAGATTATGACTGCGGTGTATGTGACTGAGAATGGTGTTCCACGTTATGAGCACTATGCTGGTCTTGCTTCAGTCGAAGATAATAGTCCAATCTCTGCCCAAACACGTTTTCGAATTGGCTCAGTGACAAAGACATTCACAGCGGTACTCGTAATGCAGCTTATCGAAAATAGAAAGCTGAGTTTGGATACAAAGCTAAACCAATTCTACCCTGCCATTCCTAATGCAGAACACATCAACATTAAGCATTTATTGAGCTGTCTCTTATACACATCTGACGCTGCCGACGATATGCAGTGTGT
>OJDZ01000261.1_pt1 | contig 34164 bp, 21 predicted proteins | sample 1592981 | NCBI WGS metagenome assembly OJDZ01 (sample SAMN05416851, study PRJEB24817) | seawater metagenome | isolation source: Sea water | place: Canada:Atlantic | collected 2013-07
AAAAAATAGCGTTACGCTATAGTATCTTTTATTAAATTAACAGCATTGTTTGTTGTGGTAACACGTTTTTTTGAATTATTTCTGCAATATGTCAGTACAAGCATTTAATAAGATTAAACTTCACTTTTTAGAAAAGACGATAAGCTGTGGGAGACCATTACAATTAGAACTTTTTTCTCTTGGATGGCCTATTTATCGGTCATGCCAAAAGAGTAAGGAAACAATAAAGCTTAAAACTTTATAAAACTCCATGCTCTGTGATGAACTAAGTAGTGACAATAAAGTTTGAAACTTTATTTTTTAGCGGCTCAGGCAGGTACCTGTGGTTTGGAAATTAGAGGACGATAGACCGCTTTGATACGATAGCGGGCAATACGCTTGGAATATCTAACGGTAACTGATCCGACAAAACCTTCCCTACATTAGATAATAAAGCGTTTTAAATTTTCATTTTGAAACTTGAAAAATAAATACTCAAACTTGATTTTAAATAGCTAAAGCGGACATTATATTAATACCGATTTACGTGATTTCTAATGTATTAGTTTTAATATTTCTATATCGTGTCGATTGCGAATTAGAGTATATATTCTAAGGCGGAAAGGGGCACTTAGTGCCATCGGACTTATATTCACTCCATGTGAAATTAGAATGATTATTCTAAAGACTTGTATACCTTTTCAATGTCTGAAGAAGATACTGGAAATGTCACCCTTGTCGTTTGACGTCTATTAATTGATGTCAAAATTCAATTAATTCTTCCCAATTTTATATATTTTAAATCTTAATAATAAAAAGAACTCGACGTATTTGTTAAGTTAATATATTGACTAAACTAAAAATAGGCAGTGCCAAAAGGCATTTGGGGAAATTATGACAACAGTAAAGAAATTCAATAAAACGGTTATTGCTACCACGTTATTTACCTTATTTTATCAACAACTATCTTTTGCCGAAGAAGCTGATAATTCAGAAATTAATGCATTAGAAATTATTAAAGTAACCTCACAAAAACGAGTACAAAGCTTGCAAGATGTACCTGCCTCTATTACTACTATTGATGGTAATAAATTGGCGGATACCGGCATTACTCAAATGGAAGAAATGTCTGATTATGTGCCCAACTTTTCGGTCAGTAAATCAGGGCAAGGATATAATATTTATATGCGAGGAATAGGTTCGGGACCTAATCAAGGCTTTGAACAAACAGTGGGTACTTATGTTGATGGTATTTATCGCGGTAGAGCTGTGTTAATGCGTAGTTCGTTCTTAGATGTTGATATGGTTGAAGTATTGCGAGGCCCCCAAGGTACACTTTTTGGAATGAATACTACCGCTGGTGCATTAAATATTACCTCAAAAAATGCAACACAAGAATTTGAAGCTACGGTAAAAGGTTATTATGTACCTAATTTTAATAAGCAAGATCTAGAGTTTGCGGTATCGGGGGGGTTAACTGATGAGTTAAGTGCACGTATCGCGATGAAGTATGAAAGTGATGAAGGTTATGTGAAAAATGTTGTAACAGGTAATGATGAACCTACAAGAGATAATATTGCGGCTCGGCTAACACTTGATTGGAATATCAGTGATAAATTAAATGCTAATTTAAAAATTCAGCATGATAGTGATGAGGTTAAAGGACGTAATGTCATTGTTACTGTTGAACCTTATCTTAAAGAGGCCGGGACTCCCGCAACAGAAGGATTATTAGCGAGTTTAATGGAATATGATTTTGATTATAAAACAGCGAATACCACGCCAGCTTTAGGTGAAAAGCAATTTGAAGAATCAACCGCTAATCACCTTACATTAAATTTATCTTATGAGTTCGGAGATTTAACGTTAAATTCAGTAACGGGCTGGCAAGATTATGATCTTGATGGCGCCAAAGACCAAGACAGTACCGCACGAACATTAATTTACTCTCCAATGTTTAATGAAAATTATGAACAATTCAGCCAAGAATTTCGCTTAAGCTCTCCCGGAGGTGAAACCTTTGACTATATTATTGGTGCATATTTTCAACGCTCTGAGTTGTCATACTCTGAAGTTTCCTCTGTTTACCCGTTAGCATTACGAGGTGAACGCGATTATCAATCGAATTCAGACTTATGGGCAGTTTTTGGCCAGTTTGATTATAAAATCACGGATAAATTAACGACTTCTTTGGGGTTACGTTATACAGAAGAAGAAAAAGATGGGCGAAGAACAATGCTTGTCATCGACCCAAAGACAGGACAACGAATTCAAGAGTCAGCGTTGGTTAAACCACCTGCTTTAGCTGGCGCATTAGCCGCTTTTGGTTTACCCGGATTACCTGGTAATGTTTATAGCATGATGCTAGGCAGTAACTTTCAATACTTAGATCCTTTATTACTGGGGTCGAATACTCAACAAATTCCTAATTCCATATATGGCACCATTGACGAGCATGACTTGAACGAAAGTCGCACTGAAGAAAGCTTGACCCCATCGCTAACCATAAGTTACCAATTAAGTGATGACACATTATTGTACGGTAAGTCCGCACAAGGTTTTAAATCAGGAGGATTTGATGCACGCTCTAATTTAGGTGGAGACTTTGAATTTGAAGAGGAAGAAGTAATTTCTGTTGAATTTGGCGGCAAGTTAACATTAGACGATGGTGCAGCAGAGCTAAATTTCGCTATTTTTCAAATGAAGTTTGAAGATCTACAAACCTCTGTTTTTGATGGCCAAGTAGGTTTTAATGTTAAAAATGCGGGGGAAGCAACGACCTCAGGTATCGAGTTAGATGGCCGTTGGGCTGTTTTTGACGATATTACGCTAGTCGGTGGACTAAGTTTACTTGATTTTGAATGGGATGATTTTAAAGGAGCCAAATGTTTTACCAGTAATATTTTAATTTCAGACAATATTGATGAAACAGGTAAGTCTTGTGACTTAACGGGTGAGACCAATGCTTTAGTACCTGAAATGACCGTAAATATCGGGGTTGAACATACAACGCTTATTTTTGATGCGTACGAGTTAATCACTAATATTGATGTGAATTATCGTGATGAATTCTACACCTCTAGTGATTTAAACCCATTTACTAAGCAAGAAGCCTATACCAAAGTAAATATGCGTATTGCGCTTAATTATGAAGATGAATGGGAAGTGGCGTTAGTAGGGAAAAATATAACGGATGAAACGACAAGAAACTTCAGTTTTGATTTACCTTTCACTAAGGGGGGCTATGCCAATATGATTGAGCCAGGCCGAAGTTTTGGAGTTCAGTTTCGATATAACTTTTACTAAAATTTAAATTTTATAAAGCACTATCTATATCTAAACGTATTCAAGCTACTTGAAGAAAAGCGCTAATTTATTTATTAGCGTTTTTTTTAAGTTCGGTTATTGAGCTAACCTCGTTAAATGCTGCGTTATTATTTTTTCTATTTTAGGCATCATTGCTTGATGTAGTTTATGTATCACATGAGAAAAGCTCGGTGATGAAATGATGACAACATTAAATTCATTTATAAGTGTTTCATAAAACTTAGGGTTTACGGGGAAAATGGCATAGTAATATCTATCCGCTCTTATTATGTCTAGCGTATTGTTAATTTTATTATTAATAACAATGTTCGCCTTTATACTAGTTGTTTTTAACGCAGGCTTTATTGCATGCAAAGTTCTCTTATTGGCGACAATAGTCGATTTTTCATTGGAAAATATATCGGTTTTACAGGGGATTTTCTTTTTACAAACTAGCGCTAAAGATATATTTTTAAAAGCAGGTGAGACAGTTAAAATGTTTTTATATTCTTGAACGGTCGTGTTAAGACGCATAGTGTCAGCATCAACAATACCATCATTTAAGAGTCTTAAACCTCGTTTTGTGGGAGCTGGGACAAACTCAACATTAAAGCCTAATTCAGTATAAACTTTTTCTAATATATCGTTATAAAATTGAATGTCAGGATGATCAACATAGGTAATGACAAATGTTTTCTTTGATTCTGCTTTGCAATTAAATATAGAGGTCATTAAAATTATAGTAAATAAATATAAAATAATAGTGACTGTTTTTGACACTTTGCTTCTCTGTAGTCGTTAAGTGTTGCTATTACCCCTAAGTGTAGCCGATATTTTACGTATTATAGTTTTGTTCAGATAGACAAATTATCGACAGTATTTTACACTCGAAGGATGATTTTATTTTTAATGTATAATTCAATATAACAATGAATTCAACCACTTTAATTCCAAATACTCCAACAACAATTGGTAGCTGGGCTTTACTTATTGCCAAAGCTTTAGAAAGTTATAATGTTGATAGTCATCATGTTTTTTCTGAAGCTAAAATTGACCTAGCCGCTATTCAAATCAATCCAGAAGTTAGATTACCCGTTAAACAAATGGCTGTTTTATGGCAGTTAGCGGTGAAACAGACTAACGATGAATGTTTTGCTCTGCGTCTGACTAAGTATTTTCAACCTAATACTTATAGTGCTGTTGGGCTCGCTTTTGCTTCAAGTCGTACCATTATGGAAGGGTTTGAACATAGTTTACGTTATTTCAAAATGACCACAGATGCTGCAGTGCATTGGTTAGAAAAAATTGATAATAAAGTTATTTTACATATTGATATCCCCCCAGAAAATGAACCTGTGGCAGTTGAAGCAATCGAAGCTTTTATGTCAACCATGATATCGCTATCACGTGTTATGACCAACGAAGAATTCTCACCGTTAGAGGTTTCTTTTAAGCATGATAAAAGTGTTTATGTGAAAGAGTATGAAGAATTTTTCAATTGTCCTGTATTGTTTAATCAGGCAGGGCATCAAATTATTTATTCGTTGAACGATTTAGAACGACCACAAATGTTAGCTAACCCCTCATTAGCCAATACATTAGAAAACTGGATAGATGAACATTTAAATCGTTTTAGCCAAGATCTTATTTCAACTAAAGTGAAAGCATTTATTTTAGATAATATGCTGAAAGGCGATGTTGAAATTGAAAAAATAGCGAGTTTTCTTAATTTAGGTTTACGTACGTTACAAAGAAAATTAAAAGCTGAAGGTCAAAGTTTTAACGAACTATTAGATGAATGTCGCCATCACATGGCAACCAAGTTACTGGCAGAGCAGCGAGTGCCCTTAATTGAAATTTCATACATGCTTGGTTTTTCAGATCAAAGTGGTTTTACTCGCGCTTTTCGTCGCTGGACCAATACTAGCCCCAAGCATTATCGTGACCAACATGGGCAAAAGCTTTTAAAAGATTAATGATCACTTTTAATTTAAGAAGAGTGCTAAACCAATAAAGGTTCTATAACGTAAGTTATAGAACCTTTATTATGATTTATTGAAACAATTACATCGTATTAATTTACTTCATCTACGCCGGGTAGATATTGTTCTACAGTACTCCATTGACGAACCGATTGATCCGGTAAATATACGCGAAAATTAAGTCTGAATATTCCTTCTTTAGGTGTCGGTAGCCAATTCGATTCATTACCTTCTGGTGGCGTTGCTTGAATATATAAATCAAGCGAGCCGTCTTCATTGTATTTCAAACCTTGAGTGCTTTTTCTGATCGAATAACGATTGATATCATTGCCAACTAGTTGATAATCATCACCGTACATAGTAATTGACCAAAAACCAAATTCAGATGTTGTAGGCAACTGGCCTTTCTCAAAGTGAAGTTTATAAGTGTTTTTACCAATTAAAGGTTCATTTTTACTGTCTGAATAAGTATGGAAATATACCGCTTCTTCAGGAGAATGAACAAAGAGTCCTTGTACCGCACCTTCAGCTCTCGCTAAGTAATCTGTGCCGTAACTACCACCAACAAAGTCAACATTCCACTTGTTTTCACTTTGTGTACCGCGAAATTTAACCTTCCATTTAACAATATCAATACCTGCTTGTACTGCTCGCGCTAAGCCACGTTGAATAGAGGGATCTAAATTTTTTGCATCAAAAGTGTGAGTATCAGACAAGCCAATATGCTTGAAGGTAGTTAATAACGTGCGATTTTCGCCTACAGGCGGGTTTTCTTTTAATAACTCAGCGGCATAACTAAAATAACCTAACTTACCTTTCTTCATGCTGGTATTGCTGAGTTTTGGTAAATCATAAGTACGCTTGGCTTTGGCTAAGCCCCATTGTGATAATGGCACTGCATCGAATAATTGCTGATAGCCTTTAATCACTTCAACATCTTCATCAGTTTCAGAATAGGTGGCAATACGTAAAGCAACTAACGCTGAATTATTTGGCATTCTTAATGCTTTGACTCCTGCTGGTAACTTTCCTTGCCAGTGTGGACCCACTAAAGCAAAATTCCCGCCTTTACTGCTTGTTGTGCGCGTACCTAAATAGTGCTGATTAACAAGATAAGCGTCAGCAATTTGTAGAGAGTAATAACGGTCTTCAATAGGTGGTACGACTAAAATAACGGGTTCTGCTTTGAGTGATACTGAAAGACCTGAATAAACGGTATCGCGATTAGGTGTATAAGGCATTTTATCATTTGAAGTCGCTAAATTAGAAGAGTGACCCCATTGTCCTACAGGCGCACAAGGACAGCGGTCTTTAATTTTCGCTATCTTTTTTAAATCCATACGTAAATCACGCTGAATATCATGCATCACCATAGGTACAGTAAACATAAAAGCTTGAATACCTACACTATAGGCCCATTCTTCTTTGGCCTTTTCGTCAGCTTCTTTCATTGCCTCAACTGAAACTTTGTTGTTCACTTTAAAGGCTTTTAATATTTGGTTTGCCTGTACAATATTAGGCACTAATATCGCTGCTGATAAGGCAACAATTTAAAGGGAAGAGTTGAACCTTGATTGGCGAAACGCTCTTATTTGATCTTTAAATAATTCTATAATCATTGTATTTCCTATATTACATATTGTTTTAATTGTTACTTTGTCGTGATTTGTTCTGTTATTTCAAAGCAGGGAATAACTGATTTATTAACTGTTGGCACTGGGCTAAATTTAAATACTGTGGCACTGGATATAAAAAGTGGGCTTCTGTTAACGCTGCTTTTGCTAACGTTTTAACGTCTTCTTTTTGAAGTTGTGGAATACTCGTTGCTATTGCAAGTTCATCTTGGAGTTTTATTACTGCTTTGATGAAGTTTGTGGCTAATTCTAGCTCTGATAAATGACTCTTTTCTAGGCCAATTTCGAGGGCAAGCTGTGCTAAACGACTTGTTGAAGATTTCAGGTTAAAGCGAAGCACATGCGGTAAAACAATAGCGTTTGTCATTCCATGAGGTAAATGATACTTAGCACCAATTTGATGAGAAATAGCATGAACATAACCAAGCCCTGCTTTAGTAAAAGCTAAACCGGCATAACAGGAAGCGATGGCAAGTGCTTCTCTGGCGGCAATGTTTTTTCCATCTCGATAGGCAACAGGTAACTGTTTGAAAATAAGCTTAATGGCGGTTAATGCGTAAAGGTTAGTTTGTTCGTTTGCATGAGTTGATAAAAAAGCTTCTAACGCATGAGTCAGTGCATCAAAGCCGGTATCAGCGGTGATTTTTGCAGGCATACCTTGCATTAGTAATGGGTCAAGTGCCGTTGCTATAGGCATCATTTTTGGCGAAATTACTAAAGATTTTGAAGTATGCTGACTATCGGTTATTACCGCAGCCATCGTCACTTCTGAGCCTGTGCCTGATGTTGTCGGTAATAAATATAACGGTAAACCACGGCGTTTTATTTTTAATAAACCGGCAACTTCCTTGACTGATTTTTTCGACGACGTATTTGGTGAAGTGTTCGAAGAATTGCCTAAAGATGATAGTACGGCAATCATTTTAGCGGCATCAAGGGATGAGCCGCCGCCTATGCCTAATACTAGCTGACAATTACCATCTTTAGCCACTTGAATTCCACGTTCAACCACTAGCTCATTTGGGTCTGGCGTTACTTGATCAAAAATAATAACCTCAATGTTATGCACTGCTAATTTATGGCAAATTTTATCGGCAATCCCCAATTTATTCAGCACATTGTCGGTCACTAATAAAATACGGTTTACCTGTTGGCTGGTGATTAAATCGATTAACGCAAGTGATGAGTCTTTTCCTGTGAAAATGACCGGTTGTGGTTGTGGAATTAATGCCACAGCCCATTTAAGACCCATCATCAACATTTTGTAAAAATATACTTTAATAAAAAACATAGCGGCTTTAATACTCTTTACGGTAAAACTGAATTCAGTGTGGCAATTTTTAATGTTAATTACTGTTCACTGAGTGACATTTTATTTGTCGCTAACGACATCTTTTTTATTCACAATTACTTTTTATTTTAAAATTGATTAAGGGATCACAATATTAAATTGGCCGTCAGGTTTGTCGAATAGCATAAAAAAGCTGATAAGATCTAAGGTACTGCCATCGACATGTAGATCATCAGAAAACAAAGTGTTTTTAATTCCTGCTTTACCAATTAATATTTTAACGAACAACTCATGGGTTAAGGATAACGTCGCGTCAGCTGGGGTATTGTCTTGGTCAATGTAATGATGCAGTACCGAATTGTTAAGTTGCAAAATATAGCGTTCATTCAGGTCGGTAAATACCAAAGCAATTGTTTGGTTTTCTCCTTCGGCTTTGTCGCTATTTAAACGCACAGACATTGATTCAACGAATTTTTTGACAGGCGTATTTTTAAAAATACCTTCCATTACGGCCAGATCTATACCTTTATCGGGCACACCATTAATCAGCTCTTGCGCACCAGTCAGGTAGAAATTACGCCAAGGGGCTGATTCGGCTTGATAGCCAAGTTGTTGATAGGTTTTTGCTAATAATGCCTTTGCGGCACTATTATTGGGTTGAGCAAAAACGATATGATTAAGCAATTCAGCAACCCAGCGATAATTACCTTTTTGAAAGTCTAGTTTCGCTTTTGTTAATACGGTGTCGCTACCGCCCATCATTTCTATATACTTTATAGATGATTGTACTGGCGGAAGCGGATTCAAATGTGCAGGATTTGCATCAAACCATCCCATGTAATATTGATAAACGGCTTTAACATTGTGACTTAAGCTACCGTAGTAACCTCTATTGGAAAAATAAGATGCGAGCTTTTTAGGTAAAGATATTTGTTCTGCAATTTCATCAGCGGTAAAACCTTGATTGATTAAACGTACACTCTGGTCGTGAATATATTTATAGAGATCTCGTTGATTAGATAAAAACGTCGTAACTTCATCGTTGCCCCAGACAGGCCAATGATGACTACCAAAATATAAATTAGCCTGTCCAAACATCTGTAATGCTTGGTCTATTTTATCACTCCACCGTAAAGCGTTTCGAACTTCTGCGCCACGCAAGGTATATAAATTGTGCATATTACGAGAGACCAACTCAGCTCCTGCAAATGCTTTTAGTTGAGGTAAATAGAACGTAAGTTCAGCAACCGACTCGCTACCCGAAGCATTTTGGAAAACAAACTCAAGGCCATCTATATTTTTTTCGGTGAGCTCAAGGCTAATTAATTCTGTTGGTTTTACAATGCCAAACGTACCAAATACGGGGCCTTTTCCTAAACCCGAGCCAACATTCCCGAGAGCATTTCTAGATAAGTTTTTACCGTACATATACGCTGAGCGCCTTGCCATCGCTACTCCAGCAATAATGTTTTCACTGGTTGCAGCTTCCATAAATCCTTGCGGAGCTATAACACGAATGTTTTGTGCCTTAATCGTTTCTTGATCAGTAATGCCAAGCACTCCACCAAAATGGTCGATATGTGCATGGGTTAAAATAATCGCTTTTATTGGTTTTATGCCTAAGTGTTGTTGGGCAAATTTTAATGCCGCTTGCGCACTTTCTTTGGCGGTTAATGGATCGACGATAATCCAACCGCTGTCACCTTCAATAATTGTCATATTGGCAAAGTCAAAGCCACGTACTTGATATATACGATCAGTTACTTTGAATAATCCGCTAATGTTATTGAGTTTTTCCTGGCGCCATAAGCTAGGGTTAACGGTGTCAGGAGCTTTATTTTTAATAAATTGATATGCTTGGTTATCCCAAATAACTTCATTGTCTGCATTTCTAATTTGCAAATCATTAGCTTGAGCAATGAGTCCTTTATTCGCTTGTGAAAAATCAGTTTTATCATCAACATCTACTAACGCTAAAACGTTTTTTTGTTGCGCCTTTGTGGTCGAAGAGGCAGCATCTTTTGAAGTAACTCTTTTGTCATTACTTGGCTGGCAAGCTGATATTACAGTGGTTATTATAAACAGAGCTAACATTTTACAAACAGGTAGTCGCATTGATAATCGCATGAAAAATTCTCATCAAATAAATTTAATATACCTTACGATATCTTGATTAAAGATAAAATTACTGTCTTCATCTGACAACTATTGGTGCCAAAACGACAAAATATTACCTCTTATCATCGTTTTTACATGAGCATTAGCTTTCTCTTACTTTGGTAGGTTAAAGATAAAAAAATGGCATCCAAAGTTAGGAACTCATTTCTTAGCTTTATTACTATTGAAGTCATGATAATCATAATATGAGTTAGTTATGGCAGATAACCCCTACAGTCCAGCAGAAGACCAACAAGAAATAACGCTATTAGATTCAGTGTTTGAAGAACATAAAAATACCAATATTAATTTTTTATTTCCAAGTGAAAAGCAACGAATTGAAGATATTAGAAAGCTTAAGAAAGCCTTGATTTTTCATCAACAAGCTTTACTTGATGCAATGAAAGATGACTTTGGTCATCGTAGTGAAGACGATGCAAAATTTGGCGATATTCTTACCACAGTATTAAATGCAAATTACGCAATTAAGCATATTAAGCGTTGGATGAAAGCTTCAAAAAGACACATTCATGTTTTATTTCAGCCGGCATCAGCACAGGTTCAATATCAGCCATTAGGCGTAGTTGGCATAATTACTCCGTGGAATTATCCTGTTTTTCTCGCACTTGGTCCTTTAATTACCGCTTTATCGGCAGGTAATACGGCGATTATTAAAATGTCTGAATTTACACCCGCAACTAATAACGTGATGAAAAAGTTAATTGCTAGTGTGTTTCAAACCAATCAAGTAAGTGTTATTTGTGGTGGTGCAAGTGTGGCCGCGCACTTTACCACGCTTAAATTCGACCATATTGTTTTTACTGGCTCAACGACGGTTGGTCGAAAAGTTATGCAGTCAGCCGCAAAAAATTTAACCCCCGTAACGTTAGAGCTTGGTGGGAAATCTCCCGTAATTATCGCTCCAGATATCGATATAAAAACCGCGGTATCACGATTTTTAATGGCAAAAACACTCAACAGCGGCCAAACCTGTGTGGCTCCTGATTATGTGTTTTGTCAGCAAGAAAAAATACCAACACTGGTCAATGAACTGAAAAAGCAGTTTGCTCAAATGTATCCTACAGTTTTCAATAACGTTGACTATAGCTGCATTATTAATAATGCTCAGTATAAAAGGCTTACAGGGCTAGTAACAGATGCGCAGCAAAAAGGCGCTGTCATTATTCCTTTATCTGATGAGACGGTTAATGATGAAGAAAAAGTTAATGATACTTCTCGAAAAATTCCATTAACGTTAATTTTAGATGCCAACGAAGCAATGTTAGCGATGCAGGATGAGATATTTGGGCCATTATTGCCGATAGTTCCCTATAAACATATGAGTGAAGTTATTCGTTATATTAATCAACGACCGACACCACTTGCCTTGTATTTAATGAGCTTTGATAAACAAACGCAAACTACCATTTTAAAATCAACTAAAGCGGGAGGTGTTTGTATTAACGAAGCCGCTTTCCATGTAGCGCAAGATGACTTGCCATTTGGTGGAGTAGGGGAGTCGGGAATTGGACATTACCACGGTCACGAAGGATTCTTAGCCTTATCAAAAGCTAAACCAATTTTTTCTCGGGGTAAGTTCAGTTTAGGTTCTATAATATCTCCCCCTTACAACACTCGCATTCACCAACTTATTTATAAACTATTCATTCGATAATGAAGGACGCTTTATGCAATCAACACATTTAAAACCTAACAAAACACTTTCATGCGACAAGCAGGACGAACTATTGTTAAATCATAATAATTTGGCTGAGTTAATAGAACAAAAAATGCATGAAAATGCGACTAAACCTGCTTATCAGTGCATTGGGCAAACATTAACTTTTGCTGAAATTGATAAAATGTCAGCGGCTCTATCTTCATATTTATTGGAAATAGCACAATTAAATACAGGTGATAGAGTTATTATTCAACTGCCTAATTTGTCGCAATATCCAATTGCCGCGTATGCAGTAATACGCGCAGGATTAGTGTTAGTGAATACAAATCCATTGTATACCCCTCGTGAAATGCAACATCAATTTTCAGATTCGGGTGCAAAAGCAATTATCATATTATCTGATCTGTTACCTAAATTAACGCCAATAATTGACAAAACGGGCATTAATACCGTTATTGCAACAAGCGCACTTGATTTGCTACAGCCGGAAAGTTTACCCGAACTTGTATCGGATGAACTGGATGATGTCACTTTAGTTAGTTTTAATGGGGCTTTAAAGTTAGGTGACGTTTATCCCAAAATTAACCGCGCTGAACTTCAACTTTCAGACATTGTAGCGATTCAATATACCGGTGGCACAACAGGTTTATCAAAAGGTGCGGTGTTAACTCATCAAAATTTATTGAGTAACATATTACAAACCTCACAGGTTTTATCTGCTGTAACAACTGACGGAAAAGAAGCATTTGTTACACCATTACCTTTGTACCATGTTTATGCTTTTTTATTGAACCTATGGGTTTTTACTCACGGTAATAATAATATATTGATCCCCAATCCGCGCGATATAGAAGGTTTTATTGATACATTAACAAAAAGTACCATCACTGGGTTTTGTGGCATTAATACTTTATTTCTAGGATTGTGTAGTCACCCCAGATTGAATGAGGTGAACTTTGATTCATTAAAGTTCACTGTAAGTGGTGGCGCAGCATTAACGTCATCGGTTGCCAAAAAATGGCAATCTATGACAGGGTGTACAATATCAGAGGGCTATGGCTTATCTGAAACTTCTCCTGTGGTTACTTTAAACCCTCCAGGGCATGAACAAATTGGCACTATTGGCCTACCACTCGCGGTAACAGCAGTAGAAATTTGGAATGAGCAAGGTGAGGAAGTTAAACAAGGAGAAGCTGGTGAGTTAGTGGTAAAGGGCCCACAAGTTATGCAGGGTTATTGGCAGCAACAAGCAGAAACTGACAAGGTATTAACTCAAGAGGGCTGGCTTAAAACAGGAGATATCGCAATTTTGAAAGCTGATGGTTATTTAAAAATTGTTGACCGTAAAAAAGATATGATTATTGTTTCTGGTTTTAATGTTTACCCTAATGAAGTTGAAGATATTTTAATGGCGCATCCAGCCATTGTAGAGTCTGCCGTGATAGGCGAAGCTTGTGAAAAATCTGGTGAGTTAGTTTCTGCGTTTATTGTTAAGTCGGCACAAGACGATATTTCAGAGCAAGCTATTATTCAATATTGCAAAGAGCAATTAACTGCTTATAAAATACCGAAAAAAATAACCTTTTTGTCAGAATTACCTAAGTCATCAGTCGGAAAAATATTAAGAAAAGATTTAAGGCTATAGTTATTTTATCTTGCTTTATTTGTGTCGAAAAATACTTTTTCGTTAATATTTAAGGACAGGCCTAATTCACATTGTGGGCGGAAGACCCATAGATTTAATACTCTAATTTTATGTGGACCTTAGCTGATTCTAATGTCCGCTATTGAGGTTTGGGTAGATAATTGTACGCAAAGTATTGAATAAGGTTTTAGGTGCAAAATAATAGACATATTTAAATTATATGTGGCAGTTTTAGGCGCACAAGTTTCAAATGCAGGTATAAACCTAAGGTCAGCTCTTGGCTAAAAGCGGTCGGAAAAACTAGTCCAGAAAGTTCTAAACTTTATTGCCTCAGTTTCATACTTTATTGTTTAGTTTCAATCTATGTTGCCCTAACACATAAGCAAATACTGTCGCTAAAAATTAGATTGCTTTATATTTGATAATGATTTTCTGAAAAAGAAATGTTGAATTTAGTAGTAACTTTTTACTAAGCCGATATGAGCACTATAAAACAAATTGATACATTAAAAGCGGAGTAAATCACACGATTAAAAGAGAAAATATCCTTTCTAAAACTGACAAAGTAGCTTTGTCTATTCGCTCGCTTTAATAATCAGAACACTATATGTTCAATTAGGTCACTGTGTCATTATGATTAAAAAAATAGCACTAATTCTATTACTTTCCTGTATTTCTGGTACTTCTTGGGCTGCGGGTCCTGGTAGTATAGATTTAACCAGCTCGGTACTTGGTTTTACCGCCCTTATTTTGTTCTCCGTTGCTTACTTATTAGTGATTGGTGAAGATGTTATTCATTTAAGAAAGTCAAAACCTGTGTTGGTTGCAGCAGGTATTATTTGGCTGATTATTGGTTGGATTTACACGCAAAATGGTATTCCTTTAGAAGCAGAAGAGGCCTTTAACCATAACTTACTTGAATATGCCCAACTTTTATTATTTCTATTAGTGGCAATGACCTACATTAATGCTATGGAAGAAAGAGGTATTTTTGATGGTTTACGTTTATGGATGGTGTCTAAAGGCTTAAGTCTAAGATCATTGTTTTGGTTAACCGGGGTTTTAGCCTTTGTTATTTCTTCTTTTGCTAACAACCTAACTACCGCGATGTTGATGTGTGCCATTATATTGAAGGTCGCTTCAAAAGATAAAAAATTCATCAACATTGCCTGTATTAACATTGTTGTTGCTGCTAATGCCGGTGGCGTATTTAGCCCATTTGGCGACATTACAACATTAATGATTTGGCAATCAGGTTTGGTAAAGTTTGAACAATTTATTGTCTTGTTTATTCCATCTTTGGTTAATTTTTTGGTGCCAGCTATTATTATGAGTTTTTTCATTTCTAATGAAAAGTCAGTGGTTGATATTAGTGAAACTGTCGAAATTAAGCGCGGAGCTAAAAGAATTGTCGGGTTGTTTATTTTAACTATCGCCACCGCTGTTTTATGTCACAGTGTAGTTAATATGCCGCCAGTGCTTGGCATGATGATGGGACTAGGTTACTTAAAGTTTTTCGGTTATTACTTACGAATGAGCCTACCGCGATCTTTAGATAAAAAGCGTAGCAAAGCTGAAGCAGCGAATGACGCTGAAGAATTGAAAAAGTTAGGGAACATAGTCCCTTTTGATATTTTCGATAAAATAGCGCGCGCAGAGTGGGACACTTTATTGTTTTTCTATGGTGTTGTGATGTGTGTTGGCGGTCTTGGCTTTATGGGCTATTTAAGTTTAGTGTCAGAAGCGTTATATAGTAACTGGAGTCCTACGTATGCCAATATAGCGGTTGGGGTGTTATCTGCCATTGTAGATAATATTCCGGTTGTATTTGCCGTATTAAGTATGAACCCAGTAATGGATCTTCAACAATGGTTATTAGTAACGATGACCGCAGGTGTTGGTGGCAGCTTATTGTCAATTGGCTCTGCTGCTGGTGTTGCTTTAATGGGGCAAACTAAAGGCGTTTATTCATTTATGGGTCACCTTAAGTGGAGTTGGGTAATTGCGCTAGGCTACGCAGCAAGTATTGGCGTGCACTTTTTAATTAATGGCTAACCTAATTACTTTTCATCGTTAACTGATTATTTTTCTGCCTGTTATTAATAAGCTTAAATGACAGGCAGTTTACTTTTTAAACCTCAAAGGCGTACTGATTGTCTACAGCTTAAAAACAAGCTGTAATCCTTATGCTTACATCTAAAACTAATTAACAGAGCCTTGATTATTCTTCTGTATTGACGTTAGCGCTATATATGGTATCGTTACTGTGTTTATATACAGCTTCGTTGTTAGTGTCATTCCTCAAGTTTATTAATATGGAACGGTAAATGTTTAGAGGGTACCAGAGTCAAAGAAAAATAATTTACATCGATACACCCTGTTATTGGCAACATAGCCGTGATGAAAAAACATCAGTTTCAGTTTATATCCCTTCAACATCTTTGTTCATGTCTTTATTTTATCGTGTGAAAAGTGCGTATGTTTTTTTAAAACGAGCTAAGTCATGAAAAAAATCATTCATGTTGATATGGATGCCTTTTTTGTCTCTGTTGAAATCAGAGATAACCCACAATTAGCAAATAAAGCCGTTGCTGTTGGTGGCAAGTCTGACCGACGCGGCGTGTTGTCTACCTGCAATTATATTGCAAGGCAGTTTGGTGTTAGCTCTGCTATGCCTTCTGCTGTTGCTTTAAAAAAGTGCCCTGATCTGGTTATAGTGCCGGGAAGAATGGCGGTATATAAAGAAGCTAGTCAGATAATTAGAGAGGTTTTTGAAAGATATACGGATAAAATTGAACCGCTTTCATTAGATGAAGCATACCTAGATGTAACTCATGTAGAACTGCATAACGGCTCAGCTACCTTAATCGCGCAAGAAATAAGGGCAGAAATATACAAAGCAACAGGCTTAACCGCTTCGGCTGGCATTGCGCCGTTAAAGTTTGTTGCAAAAATTGCCTCAGATCTAAACAAGCCCAATGGCCAGTGCACCATTGGGCCAAATGACATTGATAACTTCCTTGAAAACTTATCCTTAAGAAAAATTCCAGGTGTTGGCAAAGTGACTTCAGAAAAGCTAAAAAACCTAGGTTTTGAAACCTGTGGGGATATAAGAGCTTCCAATGAAGCTTATTTGATAAATAAATTTGGTAAATATGGCCAAGTGCTCTGGCGAAGAAGCCACGGTATTGATGAGCGAGAAGTGCAAGTGACTCGCATTAGGAAGTCAGTAGGGGTTGAAAGAACGTTTGATAAAGACGTTAAAAGTCTTCAAGTGATGGATGAGATATTAAAAGAAAAACTAATACCAGAGCTTATTAAAAGGGCTGCTAAGCATTTAGAGACCAGAAAAATTAGCAAGCTGGGTGTAAAGGTTAAGTTTAATGATTTTCATCAAACAACAAAAGAGCAAACGTATTCAGACATAAATCCTAAGTTATTTTCTGAGTTATTAACTGAGGCGGTTAATCGTGGAAATGGCAAACCTGTCAGGTTATTAGGCGTACATATTGGGCTTGCCGATGAAGCGGAAAAAACATTACAGCTTGGGTTAGACTTATAATTAATTACAAGTTTGACTCAAACCTACGATTATAAAAAACAGCGTGAAAGTGCCACAAGGCTTATTATCATTAACATCTCTTTTATAGCGTTGTTAGGCTCAATATCATGTTAAGACAGTTTTGTTAAACATAGCTAATGACAATGAATTTAGTTTTGCCATATAGGATCTTATTATAGGCTTTTGGCTAGTATTATTTGCTGCGAGTGATCTAAGTTTTGCCTTTTCGAGTAACTTAGCGAGTAAACAAGCGAGTAAACAAGCGATTAAGTTAATTCATATTCATTTTAGTAAAGCGGCCAAAAATCAGAATAGTAAAATAAATACCTACAAGAATTTTATGTGTAAGGTTAAAGTGATAAATAAGGTCTACGCTATTACCTATAAGTTTAGGTTTAACAATTATAATAAGACGAGGAAATTATGTTTAAAAAATCTTTAGTGGCGGTAACGTTGTTTTTTAGTATCGCAGCAACGAGTACAGCAAATGCACAATCTATGGCTGATAAAGAAATAACCGTACAGCAGGCTGCAGGCGATGTTTATATGCTTCAAGGCCCAGGTGGCAATATTGGTGTATTAGCGACAGATAAAGGCTTACTATTAGTTGATGATAAGTTTGCACCATTAGCTGAAAAAATTGAAAGTGCGATGAAAGGGCTAGAAGACAAAGATCTTAAATATATTATTAATACTCACTTTCATGGTGATCACACGGGCAGTAATCAATTTTTCTCTCATAAAGCGCCTATTTTTGCGCATGAAAATGTCCGTAGCCGCTTGAGCAGTAAAGCAGAACACAGCGTCGAAAGCTTACCTGTAGTAACATACAAAGATGGTATTACTATTTATTTAGATAATGAAGAAGTTCAGTTAACGCATTTACCAAAAGGTCATACAGACGGCGACACTTATGTTTACTTCAAAAAGGCCAATGTATTACATACCGGCGACTTATTCTTTGAAGTTGGCTTTCCATATGTCGACTTAAAAAGCGGTGGTAGTGTTAAAGGTTATTTAGCTAGCGTTAAACACATGCTGAAAAACACACCAGACGATGTCGTTATTATTCCTGGTCACGGCAAACTCACCAATAAAGAAAGTTTACTAGCGTTTGCTGAGATGATCAGCTTCAGTATTGATAGAGTTGCATCAGCACTTGCGGCAGGAAAATCAGAAGAGCAAATACTTAGCGCAGGTATTGGTGAAAAATATAAGCATTTATCTTGGGCGTTTATCACAGAAGAAAAGTGGTTAAAAACCTTGGTTGCAGATTTAAAGTAGCAGCGAGTAATAGTAACGAAAAACTGTGATATTAGCTTCTTACACGTTAAGTTAATTATCATTTCACTTGGCTGTATTTTGGATTGATGAAAGGGCATTAAAGCCCTTTTTTTATGATGAGTGTTAAGTGATGTAGTTTCTAAACTTGAGTAAAGCCGGCAGGTAAATAGGTTATCGTTTGATTGTTAAAATAAGCGATAGCATATTGGTATAAATTTATTTTGAAATAGATGGTTTTGCCCCTTTACGGCTATTCAATCTATAAGTTTTATCGGCAGCTTATCCGACATTGCGGACATTATAATTGTATTATTTATGGGGGAGCTTAAAATAATGATTTTAAGCTCCCCCAAACAACTAATACGATCTAAACTTTCTTAAATCTTACTTTCGGCAGCAGCTACCATATCTTGTAAATAATCTATTACCGAATGGTCGGTTATGTTTTTTTTCTTAACAATTTCAAGTGCTTTTTCAAAGTGCGATTTTGCAAAAGAAAACTGCTTTGTACGCATGTATCCGCTCCCTAAATTGGAATGTGAAAATGATGACTTTGGATAAAGAACGGTAAATTTTTTCAATGTTTCAATTGCTTCACTATTTCGTTGATTTAAAAATTGTCCATCTGCTAAGTCTGAAAGCACAATTTCAGGAATTAATATTTCATACTTGTAGCGCTTCGATAAAGAAGAGTAATAGTTTTGAATATCAATAATTGAAGCATATTTTCCATGGTTATCGGTTACTTTAAAATTTAAATCATCGAATAATTTAACTAAGCCTTCGTAAATGCTTGGGTAAATTGTTGATTCATGAGTCTCGTTCTCAAATTGATTAAACCCCCAAGTAAATGATGCTGGTGCAACTTCTTCCAACTTAGAAGCGATTCTTAGAGCATTCGAATACATTCCTCGACCTTCATTCGCTACTGTCAAAAACAAGTTACCACTAAAGTTATTATGGGCCTTACTAAAAGTAGCTAGGTTTTCATCTATCTCATTATCTCCCCACCAAGCAGCAGGACTTATCAATAAATAATTTGTAAATATATTTGGTGAAGTGACTAATGTGTGCAACCCAAATACACCTGCGTTTGAATATCCTATCATGGTTCTATTTGGTAGCACTTGATAAGCATCTTCTATATAAGGAAAAAGTTCAGATTCCAAAAATTTAGAAAAGTTCTTTGTGCCACCAAATTGAGGGAATTTGTTTTTAATCCAGAGTTGATGATTGTTTTTGGGATCTCCATCAATGGGTGGTAAATAGTCCCTAACTCTAATTGTCGTTTCGACTCCTACAATAATTGAGGGTGGAATTTTCCGAGAGTTCACTAAAGCTTTTACAATACCAACTGTTGAGGTGAATAAATATTCTGCATCAAATAGGTAGATGACTTGATATTTTTTACTAGCGTCAAAATCACTAGGCTTATAGACCAAAATATTGCGGTTTTCGTTCAGGGTATTGGAGTGGATGGTTAGTTTTGTGCCAATGGTAATCGCTTCTTCTTTAATAACTTGAGCGAATGTTGATGTGGTAAACAATGTTACAACTAATAGAGAGTAAAAACGGAGGCGCATATTCTTTCCTTAAATTAAACATTAAAATCTCAATGTGTTACGGTAGCGAAAGTCATTCATTAATAACAATAAAAAACCTGATTTTTTGTTGATTTTCACCTGAAATTTTAAATAGCTAAATGAAAAGTAATAATTTTGTACTTGGACAGCATCATGTTGATGTTGCTCGTAATCTAATAAAAATTAATGGTCAAATAAATCGGCTACCGCCCAAAGCAATTGCTTTATTATGCGTACTTGCCGAAAACCAAGGCGAAGTCTATAGTATTGAAGATATTATGAAAATTGTTTGGGAAGATAGGATTGTTTCTTCCAATTCCTTGCAAAGCTGCATATCACAACTAAGAAAAGCTTTAAATGATGATGCGCAAACACAAAGGGTTATTAAAACCCATAGCAAAAAAGGTTATAGTCTAGAAATACCTGTTACTCACTTTGACTCCTCAAGTTCAAAAGCTAGCTACCTTAGACTCAACACATTTTGGCGTATTTTATTTGTCACTTTAATTGTTGTGATTGCCTACTGGTTTCATCCTCTCTCAGAAAAAAATAAACAACATATTGAAGTTTCTCCTATAACAAGTAGTGATGATTGGGAGTCTGGTGCTAGTTATGGGCCTGGAGGCAATTTTATTATTTTTCAACGGTATATAGACAATTGCTATAGTAATATTTGGTTAAAAGAGGTTTCGAGCCATAAAGAAAAACAACTTACGTATAATAAAGGTGTTTATGGCAAACCTAGTTGGTCCAATGATGGTAACCACATTACTTTTACAGAGCGCAATGCATGTAAACCAAGTCAAGTTGATGAAGAGTATTGTTGGTCTGTTAATACATTAAGCGTACTCGACGCAATAACGTCTCCTCAGAAGCCAGTAAGGAGGCTCGAATGTCAAAGCAACCCTGCTTGGCTCGCTAAGTGGTTGCCGACTGGGGATATCAGCTATTTAACTGAGAAAGACGGTAGTACAATGATTCAGCTATATAGTCCTAAAACTCAGAAAGTTATAACTTTATTTGAGGTGCTTAGTAGTTACACATATAGTTATGATTTCTCAGTCGCAAATAGCACTTTTGCTCTTTTGAGTCTTAATGAAAAAAATGATCATGTATTTAGAGTGCTTAGCTTGACTGGCGAAGTGATATCCAAAGCTTTAATTAAGCTACCACTTAATTTTCCAAGAGATAGAGCGTTAAAAATTAAGTATCATCCTTCTGGGGAGTATGTAACTGTAAGCTCAGATAGCCGTATATACAGGCTGGATGTAGATGGAGAATTATCAAAAATTGATATCGGAGGAAGACTAAATCTCACAGATTTTTCTTTCCACCCAAACGGCCAATTGCTTATCGCAACAGAGATCGTTGCTGACACTGATATTGTTTTGTTACCCAAAACACTTTTCAGAAAAAATATAGAAATATCATCTTTAGATGGGTACAAGTTGGCTAGATCTAACCTCAGTGAAGATATGCCCAAGTTTCAACCCTTGGGTGAACGAATCGCTTATACTTCAAATCGTTCAGGGATAAGACAACTTTGGCTTTTTAATAAAGAAAATGTGCAGTTAAGCCAAGGTGAATATGGGTTACAGAGTAAAACAATTGCTTGGTCACCTACCGGTACTATGATTGCTGGAATATCTGAAAATAAAGTTCAAATCTGGCAACTAGACGGGCATTACCAGAAAATTGAAACAAAGCTCCATGTAGAGTCTGTTATGCAATGGTACTCGGTTAACGAGTTATTAGTTACAGCGATAATTGATGGGCATAGCACTTTACATAAACTCAATATTAAAACTAAAGCAATGAAAAATTTAGGAATAAAAAATATACTTTGGGCAAATTATGGCGACAATGGGCAACTTTTTTACTTAAAACGTAACGGCAAGTTTTGGCGAAATGCAGTAAAACCTGTTGAAATGCCTAAATTAAACAATCAGTTTGAACAGCCTTTTGCTGTTTATAATTCTGGTGAGTTATATGGAATAAATAATGACCGACAACTTTGGGTCTATTCTATAGCTGATGATACCTTTGGAGTTTTATCTACGCTTCCTGAAAATGTACGCTACTTATCTGATTTTAATGGAAGTGATTTCCTTATTACTCAAATGAAACAACTTAAAAAGGATCTGTTATTAATAAAACATAATGAGCAGTAAACGGTTCCTATTAACGCAAATATGTTTTAGTTATTCGAAGTATGAATGTCTGCACAGCTTCATACAGCCTCAGAAAAGAGCAACAACACCCTAAATATGAACATGGTTTCATAAAGGCTAATGTCCGCTTTAGGCTCTTAGCAGCCTGTCAGATTAGATAAACCTAATCGTCAAAGCTGCATGTTCAAATATTAGCGACTACAGATAAAAGTCACTAATTTAGCATTGCTAATAACTCAGCCTGTTGTTTCTCACGAGAAACGTACTTAATCCATTGCTTAGCTGTTTTTTCGGAAGCTTTTATGCTTTCTGCTTGCTGAAAAGAAGTAAGTGACTGACTAAATAATTTTACGTTGAAATAGCTCATACCAAGAATTAGATGCATATCACCTTCACGACTAATTCCACCTCTATCTAACGCTTTTTTAGCCGTTTCAATTGCCTTATCCCAGTTTTCTAAATTTAAGTAAGCTTGTGCAAGTTGTGCATCAAACTTGCCTGTGTCAGCAATTTCTGCTGCTTTAGCTAAAACAGGGATCGCCTTTTCATCATTTTTTGCCGCTACATACGATTGCGCTAGCATTTCTAAATGTTTTACAGTTGCTACTACTTTACCGCTGGCAATGGATTCATCAAGTAGTTTAGCTGCTTTAAAAGGCGCACCATTAAATCGGTATAGTTGAACTAAAGTAATAATATCTTGATCTTTAGTTATATAACCTGCTTGCCAAGCAGTTTCCATTGCGCCCATTTGTTTTTTCTCTTGGCCAATTTCACCGTACATGCTCGCAAGCTGTATCCAGTACTCGGGTTTACTATAAAGTTTGACCATAAGCTCCATCACTTCCGTAACTTTCTCTGGTTGCTTCAACTCATAATAATTTGCTCGCTGCAAGATTAACCAATTTTCTTTAGCTTTTTGATTATTTGCATTGGCGACTTCAATCGCATTACCGATTGAAATAAGCGACTGAGTAAAGTTGTTATCTTGATAGTGCACTTGAGCAAACAGCATATGTTGACTAGCTGTTAGGGCTTTAGTGTTAACCTCTTTCCAAAGGTTTAAATAATTAAGTGTTTCTTCATGTGCTTGTTGTTGCATTGATAGCTGAGCAAGTGAGTACAGAGTAGATAATCGCAGTGACTCTGGTATTGCATCTTGTGCAACTACATTTTTAAAACTCGCTTTGGCCTGCACTAAATCTTCATTAGCATAATGCATAAAACCATAGAAATTCCAAAGCATGGATTTTTCATAACTATTTAAGCTTTCTAAACGATCTTTTACAGCATCAAGTACCGCAAGGCCTTCTGCTTTATCGCCGTTATCTGCAATTTGCTGAGCCCTGGCAAGCTGCGTGTAAACCCTGTTTCGCATCGCAGGAACGCGCACTGATTTTTTTGTTTCTTCTGCTTGCGCTTTAGCTAAGCCGCCAACTAAGACAGGTGAAGCATATAGCGTGCTTATTGATAAAATAGTACACAATATTTTTTTCATCACTTACTCTCTTTTTTAACCGTCAATTTCAAATGAAATTTTGTTTTGAACGCCGGCTACTTCTGTAGCTACGCCATCGACTACTCGCGGTTTATATTTAAACTTTAATGCGGCATCCATTGCAGCTCTATCAAAAATCCCTTCAGGTTGGGACTCTATAACTAAGGGATTTCGTACAGAGCCATTTTTTGTCACTGTAAATTCAACAATAACGTAGCCTTCAATACCTCTTGATTGTGCACGCCGAGGATAAATTGGCGCCACTTTTACAATCGGAAGATAATCACCGTCTGCACTTTCTAGATTTAGCCCACCAGACAACCCTGAATCAGTTTGAACATCAGCGGTAAAACTTGTACTTACCGCATTAGTGTTAGGGTTAGCTTGTTGCATTTGTGGCTGTTGCATTTGAGGTGGAGGCTCTTTAGGCGTAGGCGGCTTTTGCGGCTTTCGTTCTTTTTTCTGCACTGTTTCATCTTGTTTTAAGCGAATAAAATCAAGTACATTACCTCGAGGCGGCTCGGACAATACGTCGTTACCACCAGCGATCAGGCGCTGCATACTCCACAAAAGAGCTATGGTTACCATTACAGCTAATACTAAAGATATTGCGTAACGTACTAGGTTCGTCCCCATAACTAACTCTCTTGCGTCGCAATTGAGACATCAAATACGCCAGCAGCACGAGCAGAATCCATAACCTTGATTAATAAGTCGGTCGTGGCCTTTTTATCTGCTTGGATAACCACTGTACCCTGTGGATTTTCAGCTTTTAAGCGTTCGATATTTGCTTGCACTGCGCGAACATCAATGCGACGTTTGTTAATCCAGATATCGCCTTTATCACTGATAGCTACTAGGATATTCGCTCGTTCTTTTTTAACGGCCGTAGCAGCTTCCGGACGATTAACTTCAATACCTGCTTCTTTAACAAACGAGGCTGTAACAATAAAAAATATCAATAGAATAAATACAACATCGAGCATTGGCGTCATATTAATTTCTTCCGCTTCTTCTTGCTCTTGTAAAACTTTTGCTAATTGAGAGCGCATGTTCTAAACCCTTTTAATTCGTTAGTGCGCCATTGGCAGCGCATCTTCAATCTGTTCTGTGCGACGTTTAGTTTTTCGTTGCAACCAAGTGACAATAAATACTCCTGAAAGTGAGCCAACCATGCCTGCCATTGTAGGAATAGTTGCCCTAGATACACCCGATGCCATTGAACGTGCGTTACCACTGCCTGAAATGGCCATTACATCAAACACTTCTATCATCCCTGTCACTGTCCCAAGTAACCCCATTAAAGGGCATAGCACAACTAAACTTTGGATAAGCGCTACATTATGATTTAGTAATGCTGTAACACGCGATACGTTAGCTATTCTTATATGTTCAGCATTCCAAGATTTTCTTTCACCTCGTTGTAGCCACTGTTCGACAATTTGCTTTTTTACTTTTTTATAACCATAAAGAAAAAAGTACAAACGTTCAAAAATCAGTAGCCACATCAGGCAGATAACACCGGCGATTGCCGTTAACACCTGACCGCCAGTATCTAAAAATTCACGAATGCTATTCATCAACTCGATGAATAAGATCATGGTTTACGCTCCCTTTAACTTAAGCACTTCATTTTCTGCACGCTCAGCAATAATGCCTGCACTTTGTTGTTGCAAGGTATTGATAATGCCGCGGCTTAGCGTGTTAAGTAGGGTTGAAATAAATACCATTGGAATCGCTACTACCAGGCCAAGTACAGTTGTAACTAACGCTTGAGATATTCCACCTGCCATCAGTTTTGGGTCACCAGTACCAAATAAGGTGATGGCTTGGAAGGTATTAATCATACCGGTAACCGTTCCGAGTAAACCGATAAGCGGTGCGACAACAGAAATGATTTTAATTAACGTTAAACGATTGGTTAACTTAGGCACTTCAGCAAGAATTCGCTCTGATAGTTTCAACTCTAATGTTTCAGTGTCTGCATTTTTATTTTGGTCTTTAACTAACATCACACGACCCAATGGATTATCGTTAGATGCCACATCAGTTTTAACTTGACGTTTCACTTTGCTACTCACTAAAAATAGAGAGATAAAACGTTCTAGTGCAATTAATAATCCGATTGCACCTATAGCAAGTATTACATAACCTACGGGGCCACCTTGGTCTACACGTTCTTGTGTATCTGGTGCCTGCACTAATAGCCCTAGAATAGAACCACTAGTTGGGTCAAGAGCAAAAGCAGTTTGCTGTCCGTTACTTTCTGATAAATCAGCAGCAGTATTTAAATAGCGACCTGTAGGTTGACGAATAAGCTCAGCAACCGAGCCTGTTTCATCAATATATTCTAAGTATTTCCCTTGCGATACTAAGTTAAAGCCACCAACACGAACAACTTCTTGATCACTTTTTGAGCCGTCTGCTGCAACAACTTCTCGTGTAAACGTGTGAACTTTACCGGATTCAGTCATTTCGCGTTGTAATTCAAACCAAAGTCGCTCTATTTCTTCAATAGAAGCAAGCTTTGACGATGACCCCATGCTTTGAGCAAATTCATCTAAGAATTCCCCACGACCAGGTATTTGTGCCGAAACTACTGAGGTTTGAAATTTACTGCGTAAATCTCCAGATACCTGCTGTAAAACACCAAATAATTCTTTTAACTCGCCCATTCGCTTATTTAAAGCGTCAGTACGGTTACCAATTTTAATTTCATTATTTTGAAATGTAGCTTCAAGATCTGTACTCAAGTTAACGGCGTTATCACGTGTATTCCTTGCGCTTGCAAGCATTTGATCTTGTTCTGCTTTGCGAGCATCAAACTCAGCTTCACGTTGCTGATTCTCTTTGCTTTGTGCTATTTGTCCTTTCTCTAATTGAGAAAGTAACTGATCTAAATTCGTAGCATCTTGTGCCAAAGTTAGGTTTGCAATTGAGCCTAGCACTAACGCTGACAATACTTTTGTTACTAATTTCATTTTATGGTCTACCTTATTCAGCCGAATTTTGTGCGACTGGCACAACAATTAAATCTGGTGCTAATTGCTTACGGGCAATTCGCAGAGCTTTGTTTAGGTCTGTACGATACTCAGCACCAAGTGGCTTCCAACTTTGGCTACCTTCATCCCAAACCCCCATACTTTGTCCGTCACGAGTGCGATAAACAAAACTCACGCGACCTATACGCAGAAAGTCTACGTCTCGCTCTTGACCATTAACGTTTTGTAAACCTGTATAAGCTTCAATAGTGCGGCCGTACTCAACTTCTACTTGATAGGCTTCAAGTACTTGACGAAATTTCTCTGCAACAGAGACATCTGCACGGTCTATTGCCGTTCGTAAGTTGGTTATACGTTGAGAGCGTTCTTCCGGTAAGAACGGCACATCCAACTCAACAAACTTTGCTAAAGTGTCTATCATACGTGCCATTAAAGGAGAAACTTGACGTTCGATAACACTCACTTGTTCCATCGAGTTAGCAAGCTGAGACAGCTCATTTAATTGGTTATCTATTTGTGTTTGCATTTGACCGTTATAAACATTTAAACCGTCAATTTCTTTATTTACGTTTTTGAATTGTTGCAGTTTGCTTAGGATTTGCTCACTAATACGATCCACACGCTGTTGCGATTGATTTGCAGATTGCGTGATTTTCTTGCCAGCATCAACGACCTTATTTAAGTCAGTCTCTTGCGCTGAAAAGCCATAAAATGACAAGGTTGCAGAACTTAAGAAAACACCTGCTTGTGCCAGTTTGGACAATTTCATAGTTAAACCTTTATTATGATTAAAGCTGCAATGTTGCAGTTAGCCCAAAACATTGCTTTGTTTTGAGCTTGATAAACGACTATGAAGAATTCTAAAGGTGAATTATGACGGCAAAGTTTCAGTAATATTGCAACTTTATTAAATGACAAAAAAGTTACAAAAATCTTACAATTACAAAGAAATTAAATAACAAAAAGCGAATTGAAAATCGCTAAAACTAAGCATAAATTGTCTATATTACGGTTTAATGTCAAACAGATGTAAACGATTAACTAATGGGAATAAAAAACCTCTTACCTAAACAGGGTAAGAGGTTTTGTGTTTTACGTGCAGGAATACTTAGCTAAGTATTCTTAGGGGTTAATGACTAAATAAGACCAGCTTAATCAAATTCCCATTTAAATTGAATGTCGAACCCTATGCCACGTGTTTCGCTGCGAAGTAGTGTGTCGTCAAATTCAATCTCTTTTTCTTCATCTAGAATGTTTTGTACTTTAAACTTCAACGTTGTCGCAAACGTTGGGTAATAAGTATAAATTAAGTCTAAAGAATGAACCGGTTGCTCGTATGCATCGTCTTTATTATCAATGCCAGGAATGATGATACGTTCGCCAAATACATTGTATGCTAATGTTGCTGTGTGATTTCCATTTGGGTGGTCATAACCTAGGTTCATGTTAACAACATATTCAGAGTGGCCTGTCATACGACGAGTTGGGTTAGTAATAGCTGTTGAAACACCTGTTTGCTCAACCACTTTTTGCGTATCGATGTTAATTTCTGAATCTGAAAGCGTTACGTTACCTGATAAGAAGAAGTCATTTCCCATTCCACCTAAGAAAGCGAAATCTTTCATAAACTCAACTTCAACACCGTATACTTCACCATCATCAGCATTTGCAATTCGAATTAGCGGCGGACCATCTTGAGAGGGGGATTGCACTGATTCAATAGGGTCTTCCATATCTTTGTAGAATAAACCTACCGATAAGTTTTCACCTGTTTCCAAATACCATTCCCAACGCAAATCATAATTTTTAATTTGCGTACTACGCACAGCAGGTGTACCACCAATAGGGAATTCAGTTAATGGGTCAATATAAGTTGCAGGCGCTACTTCACGTAGGTCTGGACGAATAGTTGTTTCACCATAAGAAGCCCTAAACTGCATCGTTTCATCTAAAATATAGGTAAGTGCTAAAGCGCCGTAGTAGTCATCTTCTTTAAAAGTTAACTCAGCCAAGTCTTCTTTCGTTGGCTCTGCAGGAATATCAAACTGTCCTGTTGCGGGATCTAATGGAGCCACAACTTGACGGAAGTCTTCCCAACGAACGCCACCACTAATACGCCAGGTATTATTTAAAAAGACATCTACTTCGAAATAATAAGCATCAACTTTTTGTGCCGATAAGTAATCATCGCCCGCAATAGAAGTATCGCGTATTAAACGTTCGCTACCCGTTAATGGATGATTTAATACCTTGTCATCATTAAGGATTTCATTCATCTCGTAGCCAGATAAATCTAAATTATCGAAAGCTAACGTGTTAACGTCGATACGGCGCGCAAATGCTTCACGTGTTTTCTCGATATATTTAGCACCCGCTTTTAATTCAACTTCAGTTGTATCGAACATCAGCGGTAACGAAAGATTCCAACCAGCATCTTCTACATCATCATCCAAATTTTGGAAAGTATAACGAGATGCTGTTGTTGCTTTTCGCAGAGAGCTTTCGTTTGCTAAATCAAATACACCATCTTCATTCTCATCTGCTAATATATAGCGAGTAGAAATATTTCCTGGTGCATAACGATTTGAGCGCGAGTCTGAATATAACCAATCAAACCCAATAAACCAGTACTTTGAAAAAGTATGGCTACCACGTAGCTGATTAACGATTAATTCACGCTCTTCATAGGCAACATCAACATCACGTACACGTAAACCATCAGACAACAATACGTTGTTAGTGTTACCGTACTTCTCTTTGATTTGATCGCGAGTATCATGAAGAATCGTCGAACTAAAGTCGATCTTATGATCGCGCAGATATTCAACACCAAAGTTAAACATGCCAGACCATCTAACGGAATGCTCTGTAGAAATTACATCATCAAAGCCTCGAATAAGCTTATATGACTCATCAGCTTGTAACGCAAAATCTTGACCTTCGAACTCTTCAGAAACCTGCCATTCATTATCATAAGATAATGCGGTTAAGAAACCGTAGCGGAAATCACCTGAGTCAGAGTCAAAACGATTACCAATAGTCATATCTAGACCAAAATCTGGTATTGGATCTTCAGACTGAGGATCGTAATCTTTATATAAATCTGCTGCAATTACTCGGTTTTCTTCTTGAGATAAATCACCTAATGCATCGTAATTTTTCCACAAAGTGCGAAGTGCTTTTGGAGCTTGTCGTGTACCGTCATCAAGACCATACCAATCATCACCGCCACCTTCATACGTTAAGCCGTTATTACTATTCTCCGAACTACCGCCAACATTGCCAGCAATATTAAATACAAACGTTGAGGGAATAGACTTTAAACGGATATCAACATTACCACCACCGAAGTGAGCAGGCATTGATGGTGAATATGACTTTTGAACCGATAATGATTCAATAATCGATGATGGAAATAAATCGAGTGGGATAACGGTACGTGTTGGATCTGGAGAAGGTACAGCGGCACCATTTAATTGCGTACTTGAATAACGTTCACCTAAACCACGTACGTAAATAAATTTACCGTCGACCAGTGTCAAACCTGTCACACGACGAAGTGCTGCAGCTGCGTCACTATCACCGGTACGCGCAATTTGTTCAGCACCTAATATGTCAGCAACGAACGCTTGGTTTTTACGCTCTTCAATAACGGCATTTGCGGTACCTTTTAAGCGACTAACTTTAACAACAACTTCTTCAATTGCTTCGTCGCTTTCTTGTGTTGGGCTAACTTCTTGTGCAGTCGCCTGAATACCTATTAAGCCTGACAAAACAGCCACAGCTAAACTTGATAAACCAAAGCGCTTAATATTCGTGTTCATTTCAAACCTCTTTAGAATGGCTAGCTCGAAATAAATTTGCAAGCTAGTTGTAGAGCTTAGGGTTAAAACCTAAAGGAAGTTATTAGTGTCGGTTGCAGAGAACTCATGTGAGAGCAAAGAAGAGGCGCTTTAACTTATAAATAACTTACAAGTGTAAATAAGCACCTCTAATAAAGCTATCGCAAGAATTCGCAATAACCTAGCTAATTACTCTAGACCTACTGTCCACCCTGCAGTCCAATCATTGCTTTCTGATACCGCACCGATGTGGTCAGCGTTATCGAAGAATGCATGTGAACCGAAGCTGTAAGGCACTGTAGCATCGATTGTGTAGATACCGTTGATAACATCTGCAATACCAGCTTCTGTGCTGTTGTCAGCGTTGATGTTGATAACCCAATCCATGAGGTCAAATGCACCTGTTGAGCTGTCTTGGCTCTTAAAGTTTTCGTTACATGCAAATACTGAGTTAGTAATGACTGTTTCGTTCGCAATAGCTTGGTCAACGGTCACACCAGTCTCTAACTCTAAACACTCACCAGCAGCATTAGTTACTACGAAGTTATGTAATTGAGCACGAGTACCTTCACGTAAGTAGATACCTTCAGAGTCTTTATCGGCAGTATCGAATGAGTTACCAATAATTGTCATGTTAGCAATCGTAGGGTTTGATTGAGGATCTTTGCTTGGATTTGAACCGTCATTATCCGCTTCAATTGCACGATTAGACTCGCCGCCATTTTCGTCATGCTTAACTAAAACGTATTGCATGTTACCGCGGAAGCCGTTATCCCAATCAACTGAGTCATCTTTGTTAGATGTTAAAACAACATACTTAGCGTTAACCGCACCACCGAAGAATTCAACACCATCATCCGCATTTTCATGAACTTGGATAAACTCAACGGTTGTTGCTGAACCAACACCACCAAACGTAATACCGTTTAATTCGTTATCCGGTGCAACTTCAAAACCAGCATGTTTAACAACTACATAGCGTAATGTACCTGAGTCATCTTCCCAGTTATCACCACCGAATGTTGCACCTTCTTCAACACCTTCAACTTGTAATGAACAAGAAGGGTCAATAGCACCACCAGCTAATGTAGGACACTTATTAGAAGGAGCGTTACCTAGAAGTACCATACCACCCCATTGGCCAGAGCCAGTTTCTTCACCATTAATATCTTGGCTAGAAGTGAAAGTGATTGGTGCTTGAGCTGAGCCTAGTGCTTCAATTTTCGAATCGCGGCTAACGACTAAGTAATCGCCACCTGAACGACCAAAAACAGTTGTTCCTGCTTCGATTGTTAACGTAGCTGAGTCAGCACGGTTGTTACCAACGAATACTGGGCCGTCTAATGCGTATAAGTTATTAGACGTTAAAGTTAAATCTGAAGTGATAGTACCTGAGATCTCACAAGTAGTTTGACCATTTACTGGTGCAATTGCAGAAGTCCCGGTAGGACAACCTTCTTCTTCTGGCGGCTCTGTAATTACACCACCACCGAAACCAAATGCCCAACCTTCACGCCAGTCAGTTGCACCATCAAAAGCCCCTTGGTAGTCAGTTACATCGAACCAAGTATCAACAGCTGATGTATCTTGACCTGTACCTAATAATGGCGATTGTGAGCTTGGCACACCGTCTTCATCGATAAGAATTGAAGTGCTAACCATGTTAGTTGCTTCACCGGTAAACCATGCCTCTAAATCGAAGTCACCAGCGTTTTTGAAGTTTTCGCCATTGTTACAAGCGATCGTGCTGTTTTGAATAACAATGTTACCTGACTCAGCATTTGTTACTGTTTGACCAGCTTCAAACTCTAAACACTCGCCCATTTCAGCAGGACCTGTAATTACTGTGTTGTAGATGCTCGCTGAGGTACCTTCACGTAAGTAGATACCTTCTGAGTCTTTATCAGCAGTGTCGAAATTGTTACCCATAATTGTCATGTTCGACAGAGTAGGGTTAGACATTGGCTCTTTATCTGGTGTTGAACCGTCGTTATCAGCTTCGATAGCTCGATTTGCTTCACCAGCATTTGCAGCATGTTGTACGAAGATATGCTGTAAACGACCTTTAAAGCCATTATCCCAGTCAATGCTGTCATCCTTGTTACCCGTCAACACTAAGTGCTTAGCATCTACGGCACCACCAAAGAATTCTACACCGTCATCAGCATTGGCGTGAACTTGTAAGTAATCAACAGTTGTACCTGAACCAACGCCACCGAAAGTAACACCGTTTAATTCATTGTCTGGTGCAATTTCATAACCTGCGAACTTAACAACTACGTACTTAAGTACACCTGAATTATCTTCCCAGTTGTTACCGCCAAAGACAGCACCTTCACCCACACCTTCTATTTGAAGTGCACACTCACTGCCGTCTGATGGACACTTATTAGAAGGAGCATTACCTAAAATTACAATACCACCCCATTGGCCAGCAGAAACTTCTTCACCTTTAACATCTTGTAATGATGTGAAGATAATTGGCTCTGATTTAGTGCCTTCTGCCATGATCTTAGCATCACGATGAACAACTAAGTAATCGTTACCAGATTGACCAAATAACACTGCATCTTTATCAATAGTTAACGTAGCACCACCCATAATTTCTAAGCCACCGCTAATGGCATAAAACACAGGTTTAGAACCATCACTGCTTGCTAAAGTAGTGTCTTCAGTAACTTGTCCGTCAACTACTTGAACTTGTACATCAAAACCTACTGCTGCGCTTACTTCAGCAGATAAAGATGAAGAAGGGATACCCGGTAACTCTACACCTAGATCTGGATTTACTGGTGCAGGGTTATTAATAACAGTATCGCCAACTGAATTATCTACGTCTGATGATAGTTCAATGTCACCACCACAACCGGCTAATACTAAAGCTGCTGAAATAGCACTTATTCTAAAAAATTTTGTCATTTGCATCTTAGTTACCCACTCCGCAGAGTTTATTGTTTTAATAAAATTGCGGTCATGCTACGTCGCAAAAATGACAGAAATATTTTAGAAATATGTAGTTTTTGTTTAGGAAAAGTGACAGTTAGATGACAGACTAAAGGTGATTATAAATAAATAAAATAGTACGTATGCTAGGTAGATAAAGGGATAAAGCTTATATTGAATAGCTAAAACAATGACAGTTAAATTGCTTAATCTTTAATTTAAATCACGACTAATTTTTAGGTAAATGCGTTCAATTTATATTTTTAAGTTACTTTGAAGACTATGTTAATCTTTATCTCACAAGCGATAAGTTTGAGTGTAGTTTCCTACTTACAGCACTTTATTAGTAACATCAATGAATGGCCGCTTAAGGATCATCATTGTTATTAACTTAAGCTTAAGTTAATAACATTGTTAGGCTCCAAGCAGTTTTTAGCTTTTAGTAACTTTAAGCCTCAAACAGCTTTCACCCAATCTTAATATTCCCTATACGCTAAGCACTCTAGCAAACAAAGCTATGCGTGCTTTTAACTTTCTCATCACTCATTCAAGTTAGCTTTAAGCGTTTGGGATAATTGAATAAAGTCAGCAACTTCTTCAGCTG
>OJDZ01000262.1_pt1 | contig 34149 bp, 22 predicted proteins | sample 1592981 | NCBI WGS metagenome assembly OJDZ01 (sample SAMN05416851, study PRJEB24817) | seawater metagenome | isolation source: Sea water | place: Canada:Atlantic | collected 2013-07
GATAGGAGTCCGTCTCGTGGGCTCGGAGATGTGTATAAGAGACAGACTCAAGAGTAGGTAAAAGAAAACTAAAAATCATTGATATTGAGACGTTACACCCTCTAGCGGCCAAACTTTTTACTGAAAGGAGTCTTGCGGAAGGTTTAATTATTAAAAAAGAAATAGAGCTTGAAACTGATAATTTAAATATTGAGCCATCTAATGAATGAGTTAGAACAGGGCTTTAGATTGGAAAGCCAATTTATATCACAGGCAACAGTTAATACATTAATTGATGAAATAACAAAGTCGAATGAACTTAAATCCCCTCATGGTATTCGTAATGCAGAGAAGAAATTTGATTGTATTGCCAAACTTGCTAATTCAGAGAAAGTTATAGCTCAAGCAAAGTCTATTCTAGGTGAAGAGCCACAGTTAGTCAGAGCAATATTTTTTGATAAAAACCCTAAAAAAAACTGGTTAGTCAGTTGGCATCAAGATAAAACAGTTTCTGTGAATAAAAAACTTCACATTGATGGTTGGGGTCCTTGGAGCCTAAAAGACAATACGCATCACGTTCAACCTAGTGAATCAGTTTTAAATAATATGGTTACCTTTCGTATTCATCTTGATGATAGCAACGCAGATAATGGTTGTTTAAAAGTTATCCCTAATAGTCATACTAGCGGTGTATTAACGCAATTAGAAATTGATAGCTTAGTTAAAAGTGCGATATTTGTTGAGTGTGAAGCTAATGCTGGTGACATGTTAATTATGAGACCCTTAATTTTACATGCTTCCAGTAAAGCTAAATTGCCAAAACATAGACGAGTTATTCATTTGGAATTTAGTGGTTACGATTTACCTAATGATGTTTATTGGAGCTAAGGGAAAGTATAGTTATGCCATTCACGCCAATACACATGGGACCAGGAATCCTTATTAAATCAATACTGCAAGGCAGTTTTAGTTTAATGGTATTTGGCTGGACTCAAATTGTTATGGATATTCAGCCGCTCATTGTTTTGATTTCTGGCGAAGGTCACTTACATGGTTTTACCCACACCTATGTTGGCGCAATATTAATTGCTATTTTCGCTGCTTTGACTGGTAAATACTTATCAGAATTTGGCTTGAAAATACTGAGAATTTCTAAGAGTGAAAACCCCATTTCAATTGTGTGGTGGGTGGTGTTTTTAAGTGCTGTTATTGGCAGTTTTAGTCATGTTTTACTTGATAGTATTATGCATTCAGATGTTGAGCCATTCTTCCCCTTTACCTTAGATAATAAGTTATTAGGGGTGATTTCGGTGTCGATGTTACACAAGGTGTGTTTATATAGTGGCTTAGTCGGAGCAGCTATTTATTATGGAATTAACTGGAAGTTAAAGAAGAAAACTAACCAATAGTTTTCAATAAGGGATTAGTAACAGATGGATTTATCAATTTACCTCAACATGATATTCAGTGCCGCATGGTATCTGATACCAATATTCATATTTGTTCTCATTATAAAATCAGCATGGTTCAAAGGCTTTTTTAAAGGTATGGTCGGTGAGTGGCAAGTTAACTTACTCCTCAAGTTTTTCTTAGATAAAAATGAATATCATCTTATAAAAAATGTAACGCTCCCAACCGATGATGGCACTACACAAATAGATCATATCATAGTGTCCAAATACGGCATCTTTGTTGTTGAAACCAAAAATATGAAAGGCTGGATCTTTGGCAGTCCTAATCAGAAGCAATGGACGCAGAAAATATTCAAACACACCTCTAAATTTCAAAACCCTTTGCATCAAAACTATAAACATGTCAAAACGTTAGAAGATCTTCTCTTAACAGGATGTAAAGCAAAGAATGATTGTATTTTTTCCGTCATTATCTTTATTGGTGAAAGTACTTTTAAAACTAAAATGCCTGATAACGTAAGGTTCGCGAGAGGCGGTATTGAGTATATTAAAAGTAAACGTGATTTAGCCTTTAGTGAAGATGAAGTAGCAGACATCATTGAGCAAATAGAGAGTGGTCGGTTAGAAAGAAGTTTCACAACTAACCGTCAACACGTTAAACATGTCAAAGAAATAGTAAAGGAAAAGTCTGATACTAAATCTTGCTCAAGATGTAATGCTGAGATGGTATTGCGTCAAGCCACTAAAGGTAAAAATGCAGGCAATGAGTTTTGGGGATGTAGTGCATTTCCTAAGTGCAGGAAAACAATTAAAAATTAGAGGGATATATGTATCTAGATAAATTAGTAACGAAGGGTTTTCGTTGTTTTGATGATACTTTCATTGTTGAGTTTAATAGTGGGTTAAATGTAATTGTGGGTGAAAATGGCGCGGGAAAAACCGCCATAATTAGCGCTATTAGACAGTTATTTATTGATTCTGAATCTGGTCGTTATGCCGTTAGCGAGATTGATTTTTATCGTGCATTTAAAGAGGAGTCAATTGCTTCAAATGAATTTACAATAAAAGCTCATTTTGATGAGCTAGACGGTGATGAGAAAGTAGCATTCCTTCATTGGTGTGATGAGAAGGGTAAGGCATCTCTAAATTTACAGGTTGAGAATAAAGAAATTAGAGGGCGTTATAAGCGTGCTTTATGGGGTGGAAAATCAAAAACAACAGCTTTTGAACCTGAAACTATAGATCTTATCCATTGTATTTATCTACCTCCGCTTAGAGATGCTGAATCAAAACTAATCAATGGAAGACAATCACGTTTATCAAAACTTTTAAAGGCGTTAAGCAAAAGAGAGATCGACAAACTCCGAAAAAATAAAGAACAACACCCTTTAGAAAAAAAGGTAGTAGAGTTTAATCAAGAGTTAGCTGAGAGTGATGACTTTGGGATTAAAGAAGCCAATAAATTAATTGTTGATAGTTTAAAGAAATCAATAGGTGAAAGCTTTGGGCAAAATACACTCATACAATTTGTAGAATCTGATTACACAAGAATTGTGGAAGGTTTAAGGTTATTGTTTTTCCCCGATCTGACGGAACAAGAAAATAGTACATTTAGATCTCTGCAAGAAAATAGTCTTGGTTATAATAATCTTTTATATATTGCTTCTATATTGGCTGAATTAACTATTGATGATGTTGCTGGAGAGGTAAAAGAAAGTTATTTTAAGCTACTCTTAATTGAAGAGCCGGAAGCTCATCTTCACCCTCAATTGCAAGTACGACTACTTAAACATATTTCAGATGTTGCAAAAACCAAAAGTGTTCAAGTTATCGTTACTACCCACTCTACAGTACTGGCATCTTCTATTGATATTGATTCAATAATTCATTTATCGAATAGTAAGCCAGCAATAGCTACCCCATTAAGAAACTGTGATCTGCCTGATAACAGTAAGCAGTTCATCAATCGTTGGTTAGATGTAACTAAATCAAACTTATTGTTTGCAAGTGGCCTAATTTTAGTTGAAGGCATTGCAGAACAAATGCTAATTCCGCTGTTGGCAAAATCTATATTGAAAGACCAAATTAAAGGACGTTGTAGTCTTGAAGATTTAGGTGTTTCGGTTATAAACCTTAATGGAATTTATTTTAAACATTTTATGAGGTTGTATTGCAACCTCACTGATCAGGATAAAGAGGTGGATCAAGCAGGAGTAAATATTCCTATTCGTTGTGCTGGGCTAACAGATCTTGACCCCGCGAAAAGCAAAACGGAAGAAGATGAAAACGGTGAAGAAATAAAAATCATAATTAAACCTCATGATGAAGACATTCATAAAGGGACAAATCATGCATTAAAGCTAGTTGATACAATCAGTGAATCAGATTTTTCTCGCCTTTTTGTGAGTGAATATAAAACTCTTGAATATGATTTAGCAATGCAAGGAAATAATATACCTGTAATGGCTCAAATCATATACGACCTCTGGCCCAAAGAAGGTAGAGTAAAAAGAAGTCTGAAGCCTTTTCTTAAGGGAGATTGGACTGATAAGCCTTCTAAAGAAAAAGCTAACGCGGCACATATTATATTAAAAAGAGTTGATGACGATGAAATAGGGAAAGGCCAATTTGCTCAGGTCTTGGCAGATAAACTCGCATGCTCAGAAGTAGTTATAGATGTGCCTGAATATATTGCTAAAGCAATTCACTGGGCTTGCTCTACATCGCCTCAGGTCGTTAATGATGACTAATTTTACCATAGAGCAAAAAGACTATATTCAATCAACGATTGATGATCATGTATACCTAGAAGCATGTCCAGGCAGTGGGAAAACAGAAGTTGTAGCGGCAAAAGTTGCTAAGGAAATATCAAATTGGAATAAAGATCCTAGTGGTATAGCTATATTATCTTTCTCTAATAGTGCAACTGATGAATTAAAAGATCGAATAGGTAAATTTAGCACTTCTAATTTAAAGTTTTATCCTCATTTCATTGGGACATTTGATAGCTTTATTTATAAATATATTGTGAGTCCTGTTGCTCACAAAATTACAAAATATTCTGGTACAGATGATGATTATGCAATAAGGATTGTAGAAAGTACGTCAAGCCTATTTATTCAAACTAAATATCAGTATGCAGGTAGAGGTAAATTAAAGGCAAATCATTATAGTTACAATTCAGATAGTGATATTTTTAGCTTTCATACTGGCGATAAAATATATGATCAGTCTTTAGAAGCCATGACATTTGAGCATTGGCAAAAAAAGGATTTATTAGATACAAAAAAGAAGTTTCTAAAGGCTGGATTTTCTACTTATAGCGATATCGAATTACTAGCTATAGCAATATTGAATGACGTAAGTTTGAGTGGTTTTTCTGAAATTTTAACTCTTCGTTTTCCTTTAATAATTATTGATGAATGCCAAGATTTAGGTAAAGTGCAGATTTCAATTTTACATAAACTTGCAAGTTTTGGTGTAAAGCTTCATTTTATTGGAGACCTTAACCAATCAATTTACGCGTTTAGAAATAGTGAACCAGACAATGTTTTGGAATTTACCAAAGAGTTAGGATTTGAATTATTTCCGCTGACAAAAAATCATAGAAGTGTTCAACCAATTGTTAATCTATGTAACACATTAGTTGCAGGGGCTAATGTGATCGGGCGAACTACTAATAAAACTAACCATTGTATTGTTTTAGAATATTCAGAATGTCCTACAGAAGTTCTCCCCACTTTTACTCGACTTTCAAAGCCATATAATAATAATGTAATTATTGCTAGAGGGCATTCAATGCTCAATAAATTCAATACCTCGGCTAATAAATTAAACGAAGTGCAGAAGTTAGCTTTAGCTATAACTTTATTTGATATAAATAATTTTGTTCGATTAGAAAAATCAATAACATTATTTTCTCAGTATTTGCGAACTCTGATGACAGAGAGTGTAAAGCCCTTGAGTTTTAATTGTCCAGCCTCTATTAATTCTCCTTTAAAGTGGCGAACTTTTTTATTCAATGCATTAATTTTTTTAGTTGAAGATAATCTCAATGATTCGACTCTTACTTGGAAAGTATGGACAGGGAAAGCAAAATTAAGGATAAAGGAGATTTTGAAACAGTCATTTGTAAATGATGATATAGCAGTTGTCCTTAATTCATTATCAGATTGCAATATACGATCCCCAAATAAACTAGGACAAGAAGCGCTTGAAATATCTTTAAAGGTTGTAAACACGCCAACTTACTTATTCAGAAAAGAAACAGTACACCAAGTAAAAGGTGAAACACATGATGTTAGTATGTTTGTTTCTAGTGCAGGAAAACAAGGAGCAGTTGGAGCTAATTGGAAAGAGTGGTTAGATGATCCAAACTCAGAGTATGCTAGATTAGCATATGTCGCTTCTTCAAGAGCGAAAGAACTTTTAATATGGGTTGTCAAAAAGTTAAAACCGAAAGAGAAGGTAAAACTTGAAAGTATCGGTTTTGATGTCATACCGTTAGATGATTGAAATTGAAACCCAATCTCATTTGGTGACTGATAATCTCAAACATTATGACCAGTCACATCTAACTCTCATTCTCGACTAGGTTAAGCAATAATAAATAGAAAAATATTAATTATCGATTTCAGAGTATGTACTTTATTTGGTTAGGTAAATCGCTCTAAAGAGTGCATCTCTTTAATTAATACAGGTGAAATTTTTAACACTAATAGAGCGAATATATCTGTATCCACCACCTAGCTAGGCTTTCAGCTCAATAACTATCACAAAATCAGATCCAGCTTCATTAGAAACGTTCTAGTTCTATATTGGAATGATCAGATCGAAATAGCGACAACTTCATTCAAGATTATCTTTGCAACCGACCCAGCGGTCGGTTAGAATAATGCTATTATTATTGAATGGTATTTTAAGATAGCCGATGAGAGATGCAGAGCAAACCCGTAAAAATATACTTGAAGTAAGTGCCGATGAAATCCATAAAAAAGGTTTCACCGCAACAAGCTTGTCTTGTATTTTAACGCGCTGTGAAATATCTAAAGGCGCTCTTTACCATCATTTCACCAACAAAATGGAGCTCGGCTACGCTGTATTTGAAGAGGTGTATGCACCGTCATTTATCGCACTTTGGCAACCGGCTGTCGAAGCGAAAGATCCAATACAAGGTTTATGTGAATTTTTCACTGCTATGTCTAAAGAAATGACTTGCGATGAGGTAGTCTGTGGCTGCCCGTTAAATAACCTATGCCAAGAAATGTCAGGCGTTGATGAAGGCTTTCGCATACGAATACTCGCAATGCAACAACAACTAAACTTATTAATTGCAACGAACTTATCCCGAGTAAGTGAGCAATTAAAACCCGATCTCGACTTTAGCCAAATCGCCTACTTTATTGTCTCGACCTTTCATGGCTCTTCGAGTTTAAGTAAAAGTTCTTTAAACAAAGAGTTGTTCGATAAGGTTATCAAAGAACTTTGTCGTTACATGCAACAACTCAAACGCTAGTCTAGTGTAAAGTGCTTAAAATAATAAGTTAACATTTTTTAACACTTTATCTTCTATCTTAAGCCTAAAAAACATTTACAGACCGAGCGGTCGGTATGTATAATAGCCAGCAATAAAAACATCTACTATAATTTAATATTTATCTCGCAAGGATCGTCATGAAAAAGCTTTTAATACTCATCGTATTACTCACTGGTTTTATACAAAGCAGTCTAGCAATTGAGGCTACGCAATCAGTGTCTCCCTATAAAGTAATAGAAGTAACAGGCAACAAGCTATTTGCTAAAATTGCTAATAATCAAGAAGCGCTAAAGAAATTCCCAGATTTAATGCGAGATATCGTTGAAGAAGAGTTAATGCCGTCGGTTGATTATCAATATGCATCGTTTAAAATTTTAGGTAAGCATCTGAATAAAACCACAGCTGAGCAAAGAGTAAAGTTTATTACGGCTATGCGTGCTTACTTAGTGCGTACCTACGCTAATGCACTTGCCCAATATCACAACCAAAAAGTGCTATTTGAGCCAGAAGTCGTGCTGAAAGACAATGTAAAATCAGCCTCTGTTGATGTGAAGATTGTCGACACAGGTAAGCCCGATATCAATATTACTTTTCAAATGCGCAAAGATTCCAAATCTCAAGAATGGAAAGCTTACGATATGATTGTTGAAGGTATATCATTAATTAGCACTAAGCAATCTGAGTTTAACCGCAAAATATCAGATCTAGGTTTAGATCAAGTAACCGTTGAACTAGCGTCAATTGCTAAATAGCTATAATTTCTAGTAATTATAAAAAGCCAGCATAACGATTAACATCAATGCTGGCTTTTTTGTTCTTCCGGCGATAATTTTATTCTATCGCTGAACTAATCGTCATTTCTGAAACTTTATTCGCTTCAATATCCGCCTCGGTAAAACGTAAAGGTCTCAATTGTGGCTGCTGTGAATATAGCAAAGTTTGGTCTAGGTTATGATCACTGCCATATTCATGAGATTGTGAATAGCTCAACAACCCTCTTGCGACGGGCCCGTCATCAGTAAAGTTGACTACTGTCATCCAACTACTACCGTAGTTAATATGATAACCACCGGCTTGGGCACTGAGAATTGAAGCACTATTTTGTGCCGGATAAACATGGCGACGTAACAGCGAGCCATCGTTACCGGTACGCGTATTAAAAACATTAAAGCCACCTTCGATATTATGCGCGCCAGCCCATGGAATTTTAACTCCTGAGGCACTACCGTCCGGTAAGCTGCGTTCAACAAATTGCACCGTGCCTAGTGTTGCATCTAACGCTAAGCCAGCAGACTCTACATTGAGAATAGCTTGAGCAAACTGTGTTAGTGTCGTTGTATTACTCACTAAGCCACTTGGCGTGGTGGTTGCAGCGCTACTAGAAAAACTATTAGTCCATTGCGGGTTCTGATCAAATAGAAACGCAAACTCTCTAAATAAGTGTGCGGAACTGCTGCCGGTATTCATTTTGCCATCCCATAAACTCAAGGCAGTACAACCAGCACTAATATCGACACTTTCTGCGCCTACAATAACCGCGGTATTACCTTGTGCTTGGCAAATAACCAGCAGCTCACTTAATATATGTTCCGCAAGATAGCTGCGATTACTTAACAACGCTTGCTCAACTTCAATTGGGCTGAATAAACCGTCACTACCTGCGCTATCGGCTAACAGTTTATGAGCCATTCTAGAGCGTAAAGACTGTTGATTATCCACGGCACCATAGAGCGGTGAAACACCGGTTATCGGCGCATTAAGATTGGTTAGCCAATAGCTATTATTTGAATTTTGTACGTAATCAGTGCCTGAATACTGTGGCGCATTTTCGTATGGTACAGGTCGTTCATAATCAAAGGCTGATAAAAATCCAGGTAAAACAGTAAATCCTGCAGCTTGTTTAACACCAATAAGCAATGGGTTGGTTGTCATTTCATTTATTGCCGTAGCGGTAAGATTTGGCACCGTTGAGTCATCAATGTAAAAGACATTTCCTTCACTATCTGCCGACATGGTATTGTTAAATATCACCCCGTCGTAATCTTTAAAAGCTTGTTTAAATTCTGCAAGATTACCAGCTAAATTCATGGCTAGCCAATGGTCGATAATATCAACATTGCCTAAATTTGCGTCTTTTATTGCAAAGGCATTACCGCCAGGTCCCCAAGTAAAATTCCCAGGAACAACAATCATAGGGCCATGATGGGTTGAATAACTCATTTTCGCGAGTTTAATTGTTTGACCTGGACCTACGGCGACATCAATAACATGCTCTTTGGCCGTTATTAGACGGTTTGTGCCATCAATAACTTGTGACATTTGCGCAGGGTCATTAGGGTTCAATGTCAATTGATAAACGACAAAATGCTCCGCAGACGAAAAGGTATGAGTCCAAGCAACATTTTCGTTAAAACCAATATTCACGACACCCGGCATACCTGTTAAAGACCCGCCCATAACATTTAGATGTTCAGGAATGGTGATATGAAATTGCCAAAAGCGTAAATTACCGGTATGTGGGAAATGTGGATTAGCCAATACCATTCCTCGGCCATTTTCTGTTTTATCTTTACCTAAGCCCCAACCATTTGAACCTAAATCACTTGGATTTTTTTCGGGTAGCGAAACAGCCGGTTTAGAATTAACAACATAATTATTAGCATTGGCACTTTGTGGATAGGGTGCAAAACTCTCCCCAGGAGGTGCTGCTAAAAACATTGGTCCGAGGAAGTTAGCCGCCCCGGGCAAGAGCGCAATACCTAGAGAGTAAGTCAGCATATCAATATCAGTGATCGGTTGAACCCACGGCATATTGGCGCACGAACCGTCAATGTTAGCAACACCAGTGTCTGCCAGGTATTTATTGTAACCTTGGGCATAGCCTGATAATAATGCCTGACTATTGGCAGAGAGCGCTTTAATATTTTTTTCTGCATGCTCCCTAATGCCTAAGGTCAGAAAACCGAAATCATTAATTAAATGCTCTGAATCACCTGAGGTAGCGACCATATCGGGGCCATAGTACTTCGACCGTTGAGAATTATATTTCAAGATTTGATCAGCAAGTATGCAAATATTGTCTTTAGCAAACGCATAACCAACACCATATGACATGCTCTCTAAATTATCTGCGGTAATATGAGGGACGCCATAGTCGGTCCAACGAATATTTGCTGACAATATGCCGTCGCTGTCAAACGAAGGTACAGGCGTAGCGGCTGCTGGTGGCGGTATGATCGGTGTTGGTGTTTCCGGCTCTGGTGTACCGATATACTTATAGTCACCACCACAGGCGGCGAGTAAGCATGATATGCTCAAAATAGTTAACGGTGTGCGTAAGCATTGAAATGAATATTTCAAAATAAACTCCTTTTTTATAGTACGGTTATTGGCTTAATTCCTACAGTGCAAATATCAACCGCTAATGCATAGGGCGATTGACTTAACCACAGTTTTTCGAAAGCAAAATGTGTGTAGCTATTTAAACCTCGTTTTCTCTAAATTACGTCACTTACTTATGTGTTTAACAATAAATACCTTACTTCATTTTCATCTACAGTCAGAAAAACATAATCGCCTTAATTAAACCTGTTATACCTTAAGAGACGCGAGATTAAGTATTTTAACGACCTGAAACAGACTATTCTCTTTTTTATTAAACTGATCATACCAGCAATAATTGCATAATAATCAATCAACCACAAACCTTTGTTTGTTTAAAATTAGTACAAAAATAACAGCTAGCAAATATTGAGAGCATGACAAAATCAAACGTAAAAATATTTATAACGGGTTGATTTAAAAATCGCAAACTGAATTAAAACTAGATGTAGCTTCGCATTTATATCTCTAGAACATACATTGAGCAAAGTCTCTAATAGTCAAAATAGTCTGTAGAAAATCATAAATAGGTTAACTTTTTTTACACTACCAACGAATAATAATTAAAAGCATTTTTATTTAGTGCTTAAATAGCACTATACTAGCGAAATAACTCTCATTTTATGTAAAGACTAATGCTAGCTCCCGCTTCGCCAAAAAATGAAGAATGTCGATTAGCATCATTGCATTCGCTTCGAATACTCGATACCGAGCCCGAAGAGCGATTTGACCGTATAACTCGCCTAGCTAAAAAGCTTTTTAATGTCCCCATTGCACTTGTCAGCCTAGTAGATGAAGAGCGCCAGTGGTTTAAATCTTCGGTCGGATTAGACGCTAAAGAAACATCACGAGAAGTTTCTTTTTGTGGTCACGCTATTCATCATAGTAAAACGTTTGTTATTGAAGACACCTTACAAGACGAACGATTCTTCGATAATCCTTTAGTGATTAACGCTCCTAATATCCGCTTTTATGCAGGTCAGCCGATCAGATCTCCTAGTGGTGAAAATATCGGCACCTTATGCATTATAGATACAAAACCAAGAATACTAACGGATGATGATATTGCTTCATTAACGGATTTAGCAGCATTAGTAACCGATGAATTTGTTTCATTGCAATTAGCCACTATGGATGAGTTAACCAATATAACTAACCGACGCGGTTTTAAGCGCTTGAGTCAATATTGTATTGATATAGCAGCTAGACAAAACAACTTATGTCACCTGGCTTACTTTGATCTTAATAGTTTTAAATTTCTGAATGATAATTATGGTCATATGGCAGGTGATCAAGTATTAAAAATATTTGCTGAGCAAATGCTAAATACCTTTAGAGTGTCTGATGTTTGTGCACGAATAGGGGGTGATGAATTTGTTGTATTACTGACAAATACCAACCTCAAAACAGCCAAGCGAGCAATAAAGCGTTTTACACGTAATTTAATTACTGTCAGTAAACACCTTGAGCTACCTTACCAAATATCTTTTGCCCACGGTATTGTCACTTACGACAAAAATAAGCATAGCGATATTGATCAATTGCTAAATGACGCTGATAAAGTCATGTATCAAGATAAATGCAAGAAATAATCATTGTTGATATAAGCGCTCGAAATTAGGAATATTGTTTTCCCAAATCGGTACATCTTTGCCTATATATTCACGCACAGCATCAAAAAACAATCGCGTTCTCACTGGCAGATCACGGTGAGGGTATATTGCATACATGGCACTGTAATCTAGCAATTTTAAGTCAGCAAGTAACGGTACTAAACGCCCATCTGCCACCTCACTACCAACAATAAATGCCGGCACAACAACAAACGCCGTGCCTGAAAGTGCTTTTAATAACAACACTTCACCATCATTTGCTCGATAAACACTTTTCATCGTTTTTTCGGTTCTATCACCATTTTCATCGAGATAATTGATAGTCGTTACTCGCAAGGAGGTACTGGTATAGTTTGCCACCGGTAATTGCGCTAATTCATCGATATCTTTTGGCATGCCATAAGTATCAATAAACTCAGGAGACGCAAGAATAATCATACGATTACGGGCGAGTTTGCGAGCAATTAATGTCGAATCTTTCGGCTCACCGATACGAAATGCCAGATCAAAGCCTTCGGCAACAATATCCATAACGCGATCATCTAAGCGCAATTCCACTTCAACTTGCGGAAAACGTTTTTGAAAGTCATTGATCACTGGCTGTAAATATCGCTTAGCAATAATAGTCGGCGAGGTGATTTTTAAAACTCCACGCGGTTCTTGATGGTAGTTATCCGCTAATCGAATGGTTTGCCCGAGCAACTCTCTTAGCTCACGTGATTTTTTTATCATTTCCGCCCCCGCAGCGGTTAGTGAAAAGGAACGAGTTGTTCTGTTAAGCAATCTTACGCCTAGCTCATCTTCAAGTCGGCTAATTTGCTTTGAAATCACCGAACGATCGATGTTACGACTAGCTGCAGCACTAGCAAATGAACCGTATTCAACGACATCCAATAGCATTAATAAGCGACTTGTAGTATCCATATCTGCTCTCAAACCAATTTAATTGATGCCATTTTGACACTAATGAATTTAAAAAACCATGCTTTTTACGCACGTATTAGTTCCGTATCATAAACACAATAAATTTAACAAATGCCAACACCAGCAAAAGAGTATCGCTATGAGCAAAAAATTGATTATTGCCACCTTTATTACCATCAGCTTAGCTATTACCGGCTGTACTGATGAGTCAACGAACGCATCTGCACAACCGTCATTACAAGCTATTGATGTTGCAGAGGTGCTGGTTAAACCAGTACAAAGCTGGCACACCTATACAACGCGTTTAGAATCTCCACAAGAAGTAGCACTTATGCCACGTGTGTCGGGCGTTATTGACAGCATTGAATTTAACGAAGGCGATATTGTAAAAAAAGGCGATGTGTTATTTCAATTAGATAATCGTCCATTTGTCGCTGTTGTTGCTAGCCTTGAAGCACAAATTGACAGTGCACAGGCAGCGCTTGACCAAGCGAAAAGTGAAGATAAACGTGCAGCACGCCTAATGGAGCGAAAGGCAATATCGACTGAACAAGCACAAGCGCGTACCTCAACACTACGCCAACGCGAAGCACAGTTAGCGGCATTACAAGCACAGCTTGTATCTGCAAAGCTTGATGTAGAGTTCACTTCGGTTGTATCACCAATTGATGGCATTATTTCTCGCGCTAACATCACTCGTGGTAATAATATTTTGGCTGGTCAAAGTATCTTGACATCGATTGTTTCAAATCAAGCTATGTACGCTTACTTTGATGTTGATGAGCGTACATGGAATAGTTCATTTAATGATGTTACCGCAACGAGCAAGCAACAAGTTGTGATGCAAAAAGTTGGGCAAAAAGCTTTCACTCATGACGGCTACATTAACTTTATTGACAACCGCATTAACGCTTCAACCGGCACATTACGTGTACGAGCAATATTTGAAGGCGAACATAATGAGACAAACGATCAATTACGTGCTGGTTCTTTTGCCCGCATTAAATTGGCAGCTAATGCCATTACTAAACAAGTTATTGTGCCAGAACGCGCCATAGGTACAGATTTAAATAACCGCTTCGTACTTACGCTGGATAAAAACAATGTCCTTGCCTACAAGTTAGTAGAAATTGGCGAACGTTACGGCAAGCTCCGTGCAATTACTGCCGGTTTAAGCGAAGGAGACATTATTGCCGTTAATGGCCCCGCTCGTGTGGGGCCTGGCATGCCTGTCACCCCTAATACTGTCACGATTGATACTACTGATATCGCATTTACCTTACCTTCAATCGACGATGCTAGCCTTGTTGCTAAATACTAAGAGCTGATCATGAACTTTTCTCACTTTTTTATTCAACGCCCTATTTTCGCCGCCGTACTGTCGCTCATTATCTTGATCGGTGGTGGCATTTCATTATTTCAACTTCCGGTCAGTGAATACCCTGAAGTTGTGCCACCGACGGTCGTTGTAACAGCAAGTTATCCAGGGGCTAACCCTACGGTTATCGCTCAAACGGTAGCAACACCGCTCGAACAAGAAATTAATGGTACTGAAAACATGCTTTATATGTTTTCACAAGCCACTAGCGATGGTCGTATGACCTTAACAGTTACCTTTGCTTTAGGTACCGATTTAGACCGCGCGCAAGTGCAAGTACAAAATCGCGTTAATAGCGCCGTACCACGTTTACCTGAAGAAGTTCAACGCTTAGGTGTGGTTGCTGAAAAGTCATCACCTGATTTAGCCATGGTGGTGCATTTATATTCACCTGAAAAAACTCATGATACAGCGTATTTATCTAACTATGCTGATTTAAACATTAAAGACCAAATCTCCCGTTTATCAGGGGTCGGTGATATTCGTTTATTTGGTGGCGGTAAATACGCCATGCGCGTATGGCTAAAACCTGATGCACTGGCATCGCGTGAACTGACAGCAACCGATGTAGTAACAGCACTGCGTGCCCAAAACCAGCAAGTAGCGGCCGGTAGTTTAGGCGCACAACCTATTTCTAATGACAGTCAATTCCAAATATTATTAAACGTAAAGGGTCGTTTAAACAGTATTGAAGAATTCGAACAAGTTATTGTAAAAGTCGGTGAACAAGGCCAGATAACACGCTTATCTGATATTGCCCGTGTTGAGTTAGGTCAAGACACTTATGCATTACGTGCAGAGCTTGATAATCAACCGGCACTCGCCATGCCTATTTTCCAACGTCCGGGTTCAAACGCTATTGAGCTTTCTGATCAAGTACGTGAAACCATGGCGCGTTTAGCAAAGGATTTTCCAACCGGTGTTGAATACGACATAGTTTACGACCCGACAGTGTTCGTACGCGGCTCTATTGATGCGGTTATCACCACATTATTAGAAGCAATTGCTCTTGTTGTTATTGTCGTTATTGTATTTTTACAAACCTGGCGTGCGTCGATCATTCCATTAATTGCCGTACCTATTTCACTGATCGGTACCTTTGCCGTCATGCAATGGTTAGGTGTGTCAATTAATACTCTGTCGCTATTTGGCTTAGTATTGGCGATAGGTATTGTCGTTGATGATGCTATCGTCGTGGTAGAAAATGTTGAACGTAATATCGAAAAAGGCTTATCGCCATTAGAAGCTACGCGTGTAGCCATGAGCGAAGTCACCGGCCCTATTATTGCTATTGCCTTAGTATTAAGTGCGGTATTCATTCCAACCGCTTTTATTACTGGTTTATCAGGACAGTTTTATAAGCAATTTGCTTTAACTATCACCATTTCAACTATTATTTCAGCCTTTAACTCGCTGACATTATCGCCAGCGTTGGCAGCTTTGTTATTAAAACCACATGACGCAAAACCAGATGCCTTTACGCGTTTGTTGAATAAACTGTTTGGTCGTTGGTTATTTGAACCCTTTAACCGAGTATTTAATCGCGGTGCAAAAGGTTATGAGAAACTTGTACAAAAACTTATCCGTATGACTGTTGTTGTTATGGTGGTTTATATCGCGTTAGTAGGCGGTACAATTAAGTTGTTTGATGCTGTACCTGGTGGCTTTATTCCACAACAAGATAAACAATATTTAGTTGCTATTGCTCAATTACCTGATGCTGCCAGCCTTGATCGTACGCAAGATGTACTGGCACAAATGCAAAAAATTGCCTTAGAAGTACCAGGTGTAGCCCATACCGTTGCCTTTCCAGGCTTATCAGTAAATGGTTTTACCAACAGTCCTAACAGCGGTATTGTTTTTACACCACTAGATGCTTTTGCCGATAGAACCGATCCAAGTCAATCTGCCATGGCAATTGCCGCGCAGTTAAATCAACGTTTTGCCGCTATTGATGAAGCATTTGTTGCGGTATTTCCACCGCCACCAATTCAAGGTTTAGGCACAACAGGTGGTTTTAAATTACAAATTGAAGACCGAGCAAACAAGGGTTTTGAAGCCTTATTTAATAGCCTACAAGCGGTTATTGGCAAGGCACAACAAGATCCTGCTTTAATGGGACTGTACTCAAGCTTCCGTATCCAAGTACCACAAATGGATATTGATATTGATCGCGAACAAGCCTTGATCCAAGGCATCCCATTAAATGAAGTATTTGACGCTTTGCAGATTTACTTAGGTTCTGTTTATGTCAACGATTTCAACTTATTTGGCCGTACATACCAAGTTAATGCCCAGGCCGATGCTGACTATCGTCAAGACCCTGCGCAAATTTTGAACTTAAAAGTACGTAATCGTGCAGGTAGCATGGTGCCACTTGGCTCAGTATTAACGGTAACGCCAACTATTGGTCCAGACCGTGTTATGCATTATAACGGTTATCCAAGTGCAGAACTTAATGGTAGCCCAGCACCAGGTTACAGTTCAGACCAAGCACAACAAGCTATTGAAAATGTATTAGCGAAAACACTGCCGGCCGGCATTGAGTATGAGTGGACTGAAGTTACCTACCAACAAGTACTTGCGGGTAACACTATGGTTTATATTTTCCCATTAGTGGTGCTATTAGTCTTTATGGTACTTGCCGCACAATATGAGAGTTTACGTTTACCATTGGCGATCATTTTAATTGTCCCTATGACTATTTTCTCTGCCTTACTTGGGGTTTGGTTTGTCGGTTCAGATAATAATATATTTACCCAAATTGCTTTAATAGTGCTTGTTGCCTTGGCCTCGAAAAATGCGATATTGATGGTCGAATTTGCCAAAGATAGACACGACTCAGGTTTATCACATTTAGCAGCAATACTTGAGGCTTGTCGTATGCGTTTACGTCCAATATTAATGACCTCTATTGCCTTTACTGCCGGTGTTGTGCCATTAGTATTGGCAACAGGTGCCGGTGCAGAAATGCGTCATGCCATGGGTAACGCTGTATTCTCAGGCATGATTGGTGTCACGGTTTTTGGCTTATTGTTCACCCCTGTTTTTTACATGCTAGTTACCCGTAAAAATGCAAAAGCACTGGAGTTATCTGATGATTAATTTACTACAGAAAAAGCTTAAAACCAGCCTAACAGCCCGTGCGGTGATGATAACTGTATTGTTATCTGGCTGTGCCAGTAAAATTGATACGGCAAATGAGCAAAGTTTGGTTAGTGACTTTATCAATAGAGCAAATATTGCAGGCGAGCTAAATGGCTCAAGTGAAATTAACTGGTGGAAAAAACTCGACTCAAACCAACTTAATCAGTTAGTTAACGATGCTTTAGCTAATAACCATAACTTACAAACCAGTCAATTAACGCTGAAAAGTGCTTTAGCACGATTAGGAGAACAAAAAGCACAATACCTCCCGCAAGGGGGGATTGAAATTGGCGCTCAGCGCAGTGGTTTAGGTGAGACAAACAGTCGTCAATCGAGTGCTAATTTAGCGCTCAATTGGCAACTGGATTTATTTGGTCGAATTACCGCTTTGGTTGATGCTGCAAATGCCTCAGCCATAAGCCAAGCTGAAAAAGTTCGCTTGTTACAAATTGAAGTCGTTTCATCCGTGGTTAAAGGCTATGTGAGTTACCAAGGCAATGTTGAAAAAAAACGTATTCTTACTTTACAAATAACAGCCTTAAAGCAAAGTATCGATGTAATACAAGCCCGTGTTGAGGAAGGGATTGCTAACGACCTCGACTTAAATCGAACCATGGCGCAATTAAAGCAACAACAAGCCTTAATGCCAGCAATTGAATATGCTAAGTTCAGAGATTTATCAACATTAGCGGTATTAACCGGTCGTTTAGCACAAGATTTAGCATTAGCTAACGAGCAGGCTATTTTACAGCATGAATTTAGTGTTTCGTTAAATGAGCCCAATAAAGCAATCGCCCTTAGGCCAGATATTAGCCGTGCACTTTATGACTTTAGCCAAGCAAACAGCTTAAGTGTTTCAGCTAGCAAAGCACTATTACCTGATATTAGTTTAACGAGTTTTGCTGGTGTCGTCAGTATTGGCAGCAATGGCTTTAGCGATACTCAGCAACAATGGCAAATGGCACCACAATTACAGTGGTCGCTGCTGAGTTACCCTGCTTTATTGGCACAGCGCGATGCACAACAATTTTTAACACAAGCGGCCTATAGCGACTACCAACAAGTGGTACTAAGTGCATTAAATGAAAGTGAACTTGCGTTACAGCTACTGTTAAGCCAAGCGCAGCAGCAACAGTTTTCTAAGCAACGTTATCACTTTGCTAACAAAGCATTCTTACAAGCAAATGCTATGTACGAAGAGGGGCAAATACCTTACTTAGAGTTGTTAGATGCCCGTCAGGATGTTTTAATAGCACAAGAAAATGCTGTTGATTCAACGATTTCATCCTTGCTTGCTAAAGTAAATGCTTACCAATCATTTAACGGGCAATGGAGTTATGCGTTAAGCACGACAAACATATAGAGATATATTAATGCCAGATACTGATATTTTACCTAATGATATTATCGCTAAAACTATGCAAGCGATTGTTTTGCCCTGCGCCAATGAGCAGATGCAATTAGAGCAAGTTCAGCTAAGTGTACCGCAATGTTGTGATAATGAGCTGTTGATCAAGATAGAGTATGTTGGCCTTAATCCTTTAGATGCACAATACGCTAAAACAGGCTTTTGCCATTGGCAGTACCCACATATACTTGGCTTAGATGCCGTTGGTGTTGTTGTTAACGCACCAAAAGGCATCTACCCTAACCTTGGTGCTCGAGTTATGTGGCACGCTAGTATGGGCGATCAAGGCGTGCTCAGTGAATATGCTAAAGTACCAAACTATGCGGTATCCGTTATACCTGACAGTATCAATTCAGCGCACGCAGCGGCATTACCCTGCCCAGGTATGACAGCACTAATTTCACTCGACAAATTACAAATTACTGAAGGTGATACCTTATTGATTGATGGTGGCGCTGGCGCCGTTGGTCAAATAGCCATTCAATTTGCCAAACAGCGTGGTGCTGATGTTTTTACCACCGCAGCCAAACGTAACCATAAACTAGTTAGGTCATTAGGAGCTGACGTCGTTTTTGATTATCAAGATAACAATCTTTGCCAAAAAATTCGCCGTGAATTAGGCCCGCAAGGGTTTGATGCAATACTTGATACTATCGGTGGTGATGCAACGCAACGAAATATTGAATTAATGCGCTTTTGTGGGCGCATTGCCTGTTTAAAACCTTTACCGAATTTTGAACAGGAGCTACTTTTTAGAAAGGCGCCTAACATCAGTATTGTATCGCTTGCTGGCGCTTGGCTTGCTAACAGCTTATGCGCACAACAACGCATGAGTTTTATGAGTAATTTGTTACTTGAAAACTTAGCGAAAGGTGACTTAGTTGTTCCCGATATTAGCTTAGTTGACTTTAATGCTGAGCATATTTCTGCCGCCCTGCACAAGCAGCTAGCTGGTGGTTTTACCGGCAAACAAGTGGTGAAGTTAATAGCAAATTAAAATACTAGCGCATCTAACACGATACTTTTTACGAAACTTACAGCGCTACAATTCATTCAACGCAAACGTAACAAGCTTAAATTCAAGCTATTCAATACCTTTATTCTGGCGGCCATTTATGAGGAATTGCTTAAAGTCAGTATCGAGCAAAGGTTTTGAAATATAATACCCTTGTCCTAAATCACAGCCAATTTCTTTAAGCTTTTGATATTGCTCTGCCGTTTCAATGCCTTCTGCTGTAGTTTTTATGGTCAGTGCTTTCGCCAAATTAACCACTGCGTCCAATATCAACACTTTACTGCTAACCTCGTTTATATCATCAACAAAACTTTTATCTATTTTTAAATAATCCAAAGAAAACTGATGCAGATAACTCAACGATGAAAAACCAGTGCCAAAGTCATCAAGAGCGACAGGGATATTTAGACTTTTCAAGATAGCTAAATTATTTTTCACAGCATCCACATTCAAAATTAAACTTTCTTCAGTTATTTCTACGCATAATCGAGCCAAAAGTTCAGCTGACTTATGATGCTCTTGTTGCAAGTAGCTAATAAAGTCTTTTGAGGCAAAACCCGATGTTGAAACATTAACATTAAGCTTAAAATTCTTGGGTAACCAGTCAGCCCAAAGCTTGAGGTTGCTCAACGCTAATTTCAACATATAAAGATCAAGCTGAACTATTTGTCCTGACTTTTCTAAGATAGGGATAAAAAAGTCTGGCATCAAAAGTCCTAATTTAGGATGCTGCCAACGAACCAACACTTCGGCACCAATAACGTTACCAGTATCGAAATCAATTAATGGTTGATAATTACCGATAAATTCTAGGTTTTTAACCGCATTATCAAAATCATATTCGACTTTAACGTTGCTGGATTTATTTTGCTCTTCAAGTGCTTCAAAAAATACATACTGGTTACGACCTTTTAACTTCGCTTGGTACATAGCGTGATCAGCATCAATCAATAATTGCTCTGCACTTTCATTGGCATCGCTATAAGTGGCAATACCAATACTGACACTACTGAAGATATTCAAACCATCAATATTAAAAGCCGTTGCCATAGTAGCAATAATATCTTCAGTTATACGGCAGATGGTTTCATAATCAATTTCCCCATCAAGCAATATAGCAAATTCATCGCCACCTAAACGCGCTAAGGTATCAGTTCTCCTTAAACTTAAAGAAATAGATTTTACAATTGAAATCAGAAGCTTATCACCAACATGATGACCGTAAGTGTCATTGATTTGTTTGAACCTATCAACATCAATAAACAGTATAGCGATGTTTTTATGACGATTGTTCTGACAATGGAGGAAGGCATGCTGGAGTCGATCTTGAAATAATGACCGATTAGGTAGATGGGTTAAGGGATCATGTAATGCTAAAAATTGTAACTTACGCTTAGCCTCCATTCTTTCAATGGCGTTATTAATATGCTTAGCAACAAACATTAATAATTGCTTATCTTTTTCTTGAAATAAAAACTCTGTACTGTAGCTTTGTACAACTACAATGCCCTTGTTCAAACCACGACCAAACGGCACACCTAACCAAGCTTTTGGGATGCTGCCTCGAATATAAATGGCTTTTTCATCGAGCATTTTTTGAATATCACGCTCATAAAATAAAAATGGTTGATCCTTAGCTAAGGCATAACCAGTGATACTTAAGAAATTAGGATTGATGTCAATACTGGTGAACGTTGCCTTATCATCAAATTCATCGATGGCATAAGGAAAATCGATTCTTTTTCCGTGATCTTTTAACAATGCGACAAAAAAGTTTTTAGCTAAGGTGAGACGACCAATACACTGGTGCAAAGATTGGTAAAACTCATCAATGCTTTTAGTTTTAAAAATCAGTTCGGCAATTTCAAACAGCGCATCTTGAATTTTATTCGAATACTCTAAATTCTCAATAATCTCTTCTAAGCCATCGACTTTGATAATTTGCGATATTTTTATCGCGGCAATAGAGGCTAATGCCGTCAGTGTTCTCAAATGATATTCAGTGTAAAAACCAACTTGAGTATGCTCAGAGTCAATAACACCTAGCAGTTGATCTTTGTATAAAATAGGCACAGCTAACTCAGAAAGAGTGGTTTCATCATCGACAATATAGCTTTCAAATTTACGCGTATCTTTTACTAAAATGGCTTTTCTAGTCGCGGCTACTTTACCAATAACACCTTGATTAAAAGGAATAATAATAGAATTAGATGAAGTGTCTCGTATTTGAGACTTGCTAAGCTTATCATTGTCGACCGATGTTTTCTTATCAAAACCGGACATGCGACTTAAGGTTTCGCCACCAGCATCTAATGTGTAAATAACGGCGTCATCAAAGCCTAGTTTTTCAACAATATTTTGTGCCAAATATTGCCAAACGTCGTTCGGGGTATTCAATAATAAAAGATCAGTAGCGAAACGATTAGTTATAGTTAAACTTTTTATCGTTTGCGATTTAGATAGTTCGGACAAGGTGATTATGCCTAAAAGTTATTTAAATAATTTATATCTACGGTCATTAAATAGCATGAATGCGAAGATTTTATTTTAAGTAGAACAAATTTTTGAAGGAGTGTCTATTTACCTTAAAAAAATTTTAACATTCAATCAGTTATTATAATACCGTCTATTCATCATCTACCGCGAAGAATATACATATTCCTTATTCACCCACACCTCCCATCACTATATGACGCTGACATTATCAAATTAGTATTATAAATCAATTAGCAGTTGTTCAACCTAGTCAGCTAAGTCCATTAACAAATACAAAAGCATTTTATCATTAATAATTGAACAAAAAACGGTCTGCTTTTCTAGATAAGTGTAAATTGCACATTTTCCTTTACAAAATTAGACAGTTTAGCATTCATTTTATTAATAGAACGCCTCAAAACCTTTAACTTGATAGCGAAAAAGCAGCTTTTGTACATTCAAAAAAGGCAATAACACTAAGTGTTATTGCCTTACATTGATTAAACTAAAAAGCTATGTTCGCGTAAAATATGAGTTGAATTAATTTTTGCTAGTTTTAAGCTTACTCAAAACATTTTCTAGTTCAATAATATCAGTATTAATAATCATCGCACTTTGTTTCGAAGCTTCTGACAATATTAAGACCTCTTTTGTTGCATCACCAACAATCACCATATTTCTATTCAACTCTTCTGAAACTTGGCTTTGTTCCTCGGCAGCCGCAGCGATTTGAATAATGTGTTGAGTAACTTCACTAATTTGGTTTACCGTCTCTTTCATTTTAATAAAGGCGGCATTTGATTTCGATGCAGCCGTTTGTGCCTTATTAGTGCCTTGCTCAATAAGGTTGACCGTAGTAGTAACTTCTGCCTGTAACGAGGAAATTACTTGTGATATTTCATCAACTGAATCAGCAGTTTTCGAAGCTAATGCCCTGACTTCGTCAGCCACTACACTAAAACCTCGACCATGATCTCCAGCTCTTGCCGCTTCTATTGCTGCGTTAAGCGCAAGTAAGTTGGTTTGATCAGCAATGGCACTAATCACGTCTAAGATTTTTCTTATATCTTCACTTCTTACTGATACCGCTTTTACCGCATCAGTTGCCGTAGACATTTCATGTGATAAGGTGGTAATTTCATTAGTTGCCAAAGACACATCTGTCTCAGTGCCCTTAATAGAATTACTTGCAGCATCGGCGTTACTTGCCGCGTTAGAGGCAGTGTTAGCCACTTCGGAGGCCGTTGCTGACATTTCCGTTATTGCCGTTACAATGCTATTAATTTCCATTTCTTGCAGTGATATTTGCGCGTGTGTTTGCTCAGCATTGCTTTTACTTTCTTCGCTTTGCTCAAGAACCGCCTGCCCAGATTTTTTAGCTTGCTCTAATAACTCTCTAACTTTTTCTCGAAACTGATTAAAGGCAATACTTAAACTAATCAACTCAGCATGTGAATGTACTTGCAACTCTTGGGTTAAATCCCCGCCTTGACCGGCGAGTTCTGCCATTTTATCAGCAACAGCCTTTACTGGCTTAATAATACTATGAGTAAAAATGTTGATTAAAATCAGTGCCAAAATAGTAGATACCAAGGCTAAAACAAGAAAGCTGGTAATAATTTGGCTAATAATTTCAGAAATATCATTTGAAATTTTGCCAACCGGCGACATAGCTGCATTGATGTCGATACCAACAATAAGGTGCCATTCATCATCGGCTACATTAATTTTAATAGGGCGAACAACGTACAATAAATCTTCAATAACGATTGATCGATTTTGACCGGAAATATTAAGTAATTCGGCACTGGTACTAAGTACCTCTTTTATTGGTCGTGCTAAACTTTTCTCTTGCTCTGTTGCAGCCGCCAAAAAACCGTCCTGACTAACAATTAAAACACTCGCCTTGCCGCCATAAAGTGAAGCTTTAAGTTGCAGTGCTTTTTGTTGTAAAATAGGTAAATTAAGATCTGAGCCGACGACTCCTCTAAACTCTCCGTTTGCGACAACAGGCACAACTAAACTGGTCATTAATTCGGTGTAGCCGGGTCTTATTTCATACTTATACGGATTATTAATACAAGGCTTTAAACTCTCTTTAGCACATAGATACCATTGCGCGGCGCGGTTGCCAAACTCGTCCAATGTTTCATTATATTTCTCTGTGGCATCTTCTACTGGTTGTTGTGATATTTTATTATCTTGCTCACGGACAAAATAAACTTCTAGACTACCAGCGCCGACGACCGAGTGAGAGTATCCCGAGGTAAAATCTGCGTCTTTGCCATCGAATTTATTAGCATCAAATTGCGCATACATCGACGAAACTTTGCTATAAGATAAGGTATTTTTCACCATGGCTTCAATTTGTCCACGACTATAAGGTTCTGGCAATTTCCCTTCGATACTAGCGGCAATTTGATTCGCTAATTTATAGGGATAAACATAGTTTTCATTAAAAACACTGGAAATATCGGCAGCAATTGCACTTGATTTAGCCGCTACGGTTTGCTCTATTTGCTCCCTTACCTCACTACTTACGCCAGAAACAATGGCTTTTTCAGCATTATTTAAAGAGATTGAGCTAACTAAAATGAAGCTCAGTGACATTAATATCAGTAAGCCCCCAACAACTAGCAATAACTTCAAAGACAAACTTTTCTTTTGTAATAGCATTTTCAACCTCAACAATAGTTTTACATTAGTACATAAAAATCAGAAACATAACTAACCATAGTTATATAAAGCTATTTTCGCCATTGGAATTCGAATATGTCATTTCTATTCAACAGAAAACAGTAGTGCTACATCAGCATTCAAAAACCAGAATTCACAAAAAAGGGTAATAACACTATTATGTTATTACCCTCTTGGACTTTTTTAAAAGAGTTACTTTCAAAGCCAATAATTCATGACTTTCAGACATTTTATTGCTGGTATGTATACTTTTGTATAAGTCATCACTCTTAGCTTTAGACCACGTTTACCACCAAATACTAAGGTGCGTAGTCCTGTATAAAGTTAGTGTTATTGACCTCTATTTTTAATGGCAAAATATAGGTTGTAAGTTTTAAAAAAATAAAATAACAACACCTTAAGGTAAATACTTATTTATCACTCTTTCTCAATAATAAGCTTACGATGTGGAAAGGGTATTTCAATATCTGCTGCATCTAAAGCTTTTTTAATTTGCTCTGGGACAGAGTACAAGACATCAAAATAGTGGGCTCCTTCGGTAAATGGTCTAACCCTAAAATCAACAGAACTATCGTTTAAAGTTTCTACCTCAACAAAAGGGGCTGGATCTTTTAAAATATGAGGATGCGAAGCTAACACTGAATCTATAACGGCTCTCACTTTATCAGTGTCTTCTTTATATGCCACGCCAAATACCATATCAACACCACGTATTTGATGATGGGAGTGATTAATAATTTGTGACCCCCAAATTTGAGAATTGGGGATAATTATTTGCTGGTTATCAAATGTTTGTAAAATAGTAGTAAACAAATCAATTTCATTTACACATCCAAATTGATCCGCGGCGCCAATAAAATCACCCACTTTATAAGGACGGAAAATTAATAGCATCACACCTGCTGCTAAGTTAGATAAGGTACCTTGCAATGCCAAGCCAACCGCAAGCCCCGCAGCTCCTAACAATGCCACAATTGACGCTGTTTGTACGCCAAATCGATTTAATACAGCGATAATTACAAACGCTAAAACGATATATTTACCTAAACTACCCAAAAACCGAAACAGCGTGTCATCAAGTTTTTCGTGACTTTCGCCCATTTTACAAATCATTCGATTAATGCGACTAGCAACAAAAACACCAATGATTAAGATAAGCCCGGCAAACAACACATTGGTAGCGCCGGCAATAAGCGCAGGCATGTATTCATTTAAATTAAAGTCCTGAAAATATTTTTGCATAGTATCCCTCAATTAGTTTGATCTTTATTTATCAGTAGTTCGTAAAATACACAGTTTATAATAAAAGTATATTTATCCAAAGCCTGTTGTTATAACCGATGAAATAGGATCAAGCCCTAAAACTGACTAACGGTGACTCATTTTCAATCATTAAGGTTTGAGTCCACGCTACAAATTCATCACGATAGTTAGTTGTCCATTGTACTATTTTTCTTGGTATGCATTTCAATCACTACTCTGAGTAAGAAACATCATGTGATTCATTTCACTAGGGTAGCTTTCAAACATAAAACGTACCGCTAAATAGCCCCAGCGGTAGATGCGGTCTTGATCGAAACCATCATAGTTTGTCAAAAACTTCCGATAACGTGTCAGTAGAAACGTCGAATATGGTGTCTACTGCGGTAATATTATTGTCCGCTTTAGAAACATATTCTGCTAAACCTTCCAACCACCAAATTGTTGACTTGGGTTTATCAGCAAAACTGCCATATAAATTAAATAGGCCATCCAAGTAATGAACAAATTCATGTTCGAAATTCTAATACATAGACTCCAGAACCTGGGCTTCTACTTCTTACTCAAAAAAATGAATGCTATAAATGTACAGTCTCCATCGTATACCGCTGTACTTGCAGTTGCTAGCCAAATATTCGTACCACACGCCCTAATACTTCATACTGGCTACTATGGCCTTAATTGCACTACCCACTTTAGGTAATATCGCAGCGTCTTTAAGCTGACTTGACGTAAAGCCAGTAACTTCTGCGCCCGTGTTTTCTAACAAGCGGAACTAAACAAAGTCACATCAGCTATTCAAGCAGCACCCCTTCAAATGGCCTAGCAAATTGTTTCCCTAACTCAGACCAAACCACAAGTAATATTATCGTATTATCTCACCATCGAACGTTTATTTTCGTTGACTGGTCGCTCATCTATTGAACAATTTTGCTTTTCAGTTTAGCGTTGTAACAAAATAACAATAACTATTTTGGTGATATATGAATATTCTGCTAAAAGCAGCAGTCGCTGCAACTTTAATAATATCCAGTACTAGCGCGTTGGCCTTCACAGCTGATAATTCTATTGTTAAGCCTTTATTTAGCAGTGAAACGTTTGAAGCAATGGAACTTCGAAATATCGGACCTGCTTATATGTCTGGTCGAATTTCTGATATTGCTGTTGATCAAAATAATCCATCTACTTGGTATACTGCCGTCGCCTCGGGCGGTATCTGGAAAACGCTCAATGCGGGTAATACCTGGACACCAGTTTTCGATAAACAAGCCGTTTACTCTACCGGCGATGTAACGATAGATCCGAGCAATTCAAATATTATTTGGGTTGGGACGGGTGAAAATAATGGTGGTCGCCATATCAGTTTTGGTGACGGTGTCTATAAATCATTAGACGGTGGTAAAACATGGAATAACATGGGGCTAAAAAAGTCCGAACGTATCTCCGATATTATTATCCACCCGACAGACTCAAATACAGTTTGGGTATCAGCGCAAGGACCATTATGGACTGGTGGTGGTGAGCGCGGCCTTTACAAAACAACAGATGGTGGTAAAAACTGGAAACAGGTATTAAAACCACAAGATAAGTGGACGGGTGTAACATCATTACTTATTGACCCAAGTAACCCAGACAAACTTTACGCAGCTACTTGGTCTCGTCAGAGAACTGTTGCAGCCTATGTGGGGACTGGACCAGGTACAGGTATCCATACATCTGACGATGGCGGTGAAACTTGGAAAGAACTAACGGAAGGATTACCTAAAGGCAATATGGGTAAAATCGGCATGGCGATTTCGCCAAAAAATACTGACGTGCTTTACGCTACCATTGAAATAGATAACCGCAAAGGTGGCTTCTATCGCTCAGCCAATCGTGGCGAAAGCTGGAGCAAAATGTCTGATGAGGTTGGTGGCGGTACTGGTCCGCACTATTATCAGGAAATTTTTGCTGATCCTCACCAATTTGATCGTGTCTACATTGCTAGCAACTACAGTAAAGTATCGAATGATGGTGGTAAGACTTGGACGCCGATTAGTACCAAGCGTAAACATGTAGACGACCACGCATTTGCGTTCCATCCAACTGATCCTGATTTTGTCTTGATAGGCTCTGACGGCGGCATTTACATGTCACATGACCGCATGGAAAACTGGCGTTATATCGCCAACTTACCCCTAACACAATTTTATAAAGTTGCGCCAGATGATTCACAGCCTTTCTACACAGTATACGCCGGCGCACAAGATAATTCGACCCAAGGTGGACCCTCTCGAACCGACCGTAAGGATGGCATCAAAAACAAAGACTGGTTCCTGACTTTAGGTGGTGATGGACACCAGCCAGCAATCGAGCCTGGTAACCCTGATATTATGTATTCACAATGGCAACAAGGTAACTTAAACAGGCTTGACCGTAATACCGGTGAAAACGTATATATCAAGCCTCAGCCAGGTAAAAACGAACCAGCGGAACGCTTTAACTGGGACGCGCCTATTAATGTCTCAACTCACGATCCAAAACGACTGTATTTTGCCTCACAGCGCGTTTGGCGTTCAGATGATCGTGGTGACAGTTGGACACCGCTTTCAGGTGATTTAACAAAAAACGGTAATCGTATGCATATGCCGATGATGGGCCGTACTTGGTCAGTCGAAGCTGGCTGGGATATTTATGCGATGTCTGAGTATCACACGATTGCCAATTTTTCTGAAAGCCCGAAAGATGAAAATATTCTTTGGGTAGGTACTGATGATGGCCTCATTCAAGTCACTACCGATGGTGGAAAAACATGGAAAAAAATTGATTTAGGTAAAATAAAAGGCATACCTGCTACCGCTTATATAAATGATATTCGTGCAGATTTATATGATGCTAATACAGTTTATGTCGCGCTTGATAATCATAAATACGGCGATTTTAAACCTTACCTGATCAAATCAACTAACTTAGGTAAAAAGTGGACATCATTGGCAAAGGATCTACCTGAAAAACATTTAGTTTGGCGCATTGTTCAAGATCATGTAAACAAAGATTTAATGTTCATCGGCACTGAATTTGGCCTCTTTTTCACGGTTGATGGCGGTAAAAAGTGGCTTGAACTCGACGGTGGAATACCCACTATTTCAACTCGTGACGTTAAAATTCAGCGCCGTGAAAATGATCTAGTCGTAGGCACATTTGGTCGTGGTATTTATATACTTGACGATTATGCCCCGTTACGTGAATTGACTGAAGCATCAATGGAAAAACAAGCACTGCTTATCGCGCCCAGTCGACCAGCTAAATGGTTTCGTCTAGATGACAACCATTCAGACTCTGATGGTAGTGACCGTTATGCTGCTAAAAATCCTGCTCATGGTGCAACTTTGACCTACTTCCTTAAAGATAGCCTCCTAACATCTAAGGAAAAACGTCAAGTTGCTGAGAAACAGATGGTAAAAGATGAAAAATATCCTAAGTACCCTGCATGGAAAGATATCGAAAAAGAAAATCAAGAAGCTAAGCCTGCGATATATGTTGAAATAACCGACGCATCAGGCAAATTTGTCAACCGCATTCAAGGTAAAACTACCAAGGGCTTACACCGTATTACGTGGAACATGACTTTGGCTAAACGTAGTGCAATAACCAGCAAGAAGATGTCTCCTTATCATCCTTTAGCCAATGGACTAATGGCTGCGCCAGGTAAATATAACGCGACACTCTATAAACGCGTTGGGAGTACTATTACAAAGCTTGCAGACACTGTTGAGTTAAAGCTAGAGGCGATATATGACAATTCACTAAGTGGAGCTACAGCTTCGGAAATTGCCAAATTTAGTCAAGCAATAGCGGTTAACGAAGCGCGCTCGTCAGCGACAACTGCGATACTTAAAGACTTGGCTGATACCATGAAAGATATCCGCACAGCCCTTAATCGCACACCTGGAGATGTTAATCAGCTTGAATTAAAATTTGCTGCTATTCGAACCGAAATCAACACCATTAGTCATAAATTGAATGGTTTAAAGTCTCGTGATCAAATGGGCGCTAAACCTGCCAACATATCAAGCAGATTAGGTTACGCCATGTCAGCTGTAAGCTCTTCTTACGGCCCAACTAAGCAACATCACAAGCAATTATCTTATGCTATAGAAGAACTAAATGAAGTGATTCAACGCACCAATGAATTGCAAGGATCAACGATTCCTGCGTTACAACAAGCAATAGGTGAAGCATCTGGTCCTTGGACAAAAGGCGCCACTATTAGCGTTAACTAGTTGAAAAAGCACTTGCAGAAACCAAAACGGCACCAATAGAGGTGCCGTTTTATTTCATATTTATTTTGTCAGATAACTAATGATTTTCAGAAACCATATTGACGGTATATTTTGGAATTTCGACCACTAAATCTTCGTCACCAACCAAAGCTTGGCAACCTAAGCGTGATTCTGGCTCTAAACCCCAAGCTTTATCAAGCATGTCTTCTTCAAGTTCATCCCCTTCAACAATTGAGTCGAAACCTTCGCGAATGATCATATGACACGTGGTACAAGCACATACTTTCTCACAGGCATGTTCAACACCAATATCATTTTTAAGTGCTACATCTAAAACACTTTCGCCTTTTTCGGCTTGCACTACTGCGCCGTCTGGGCAAAGATCTTCATTGGGTAAAAATATAATTTGTGGCATTTAACTAAACCTCGTCAACTGAATGGCCGGATAGTGCTGTTCTGATAGATGAATCCATTCTACGTTCAGCAAATATGGCAGTACTATTATTTAATATATCTATTGCCGCTTCAACTTCATCGGCATTACCTGTTTGGCTTATTTTTGCTAGTGCGCTAATCGCACGATTAATTTCGCTAATTTCTGCTTCGTTTAATAGCGTACTGTCGGCGACAAGCGCTGCTTGAATTGACTCAATCACTCGCGACGCTTCAACTTGTTGCTCTTTCAGCATTCGCGCTTGCATGTCTTGTTCAGCATTTTCCATAGAGTCTTTCAGCATCTGGGTGATTTCTTGCTCTTCTAAACCAAAGCTCGGCTTCACGGTGATACTTGATTCTACTTTGGTAGATTTTTCCATCGCTGAAACTTCTAATAAACCGTCAGCATCAACTTTAAAGGTAACACGAATATGTGCAGCACCCGCAGTCATGGCAGGAATGCCACGAAGTTCAAAGCGGGCTAGTGAACGACAATCATCAACCAATTCACGCTCACCTTGTAATACATGCACTGCCATTGCCGTTTGACCATCTTTGAAGGTGGTAAACTCTTGCGCCTTGGCGACTGGGATAGTGGTATTACGAGGAATAACCTTTTCGACTAAGCCGCCCATCGTTTCTAAACCTAATGACAAAGGAATAACGTCAAGCAGTAACATGTCACTATCTGGTTTATTACCGGCTAAAATATCCGCTTGAATAGCAGCCCCTACAGCGACTACTTTATCGGGGTCGATAGAGGTTAATGGCTTGCGTTTGAAGAAACTTTCAACCTCTTTACGCACCATAGGTACACGCGTAGAACCGCCCACCATAACCACTTCGATAATATCATCGATAACCAGTTCAGCGTCTTTAACCGCTCTTCGACAGGCACGAAGGGTTTTCTTCACTAACGGTGCAATAAGCGCTTCAAACTCACTTCGGGTTATACTACCCGACCAAGGTTTATCATCAAGTGTTAATGAAATATCAACCGTGTCGAGATGAGACAATTGCTCTTTCGCAAAGCAAGCTTGCTGGGTTAATTGCCGTTCCATCGACGTAGATAGTGGGCGTACTAATCCGGCTTTAGCGATTAAATGATCAACGAGTACACCATCAAAATCATCGCCACCAAGCGCTGAATCGCCACCGGTAGCCAACACTTCAAAAACACCTTTATTTAAGCGTAGAATTGAAATGTCAAAAGTGCCGCCGCCTAAGTCATAAACCGCTACCACGCCTTCTTGGCCGCTGTCTAATCCGTATGCTACTGCCGCCGCAGTTGGCTCGTTCAATAAACGCAGTACTTTAACACCGGCTAATTTTGCCGCGTCTTTTGTGCTATGACGTTGTGCATCATCAAAATAAGCCGGCACGGTAATAACAACACCGGTAAGCTCTCCGCCCAAAGATAGTTCAGCGCGCTTGACTAAGCTCTTAAGAATTTCTGCCGATACTTGTACTGGATTAACGTCACCAGTACGAGTTGTAATTGATGGGTGATTTTCATCGCCAGAAAAGGTATACGGAAGTGATGAGTATTTAGTTAAGATATCGGTTTTAGAGCGGCCAATTAGGCGCTTTGCCGAGACTATCGTATTTTCAGGGTCACTCACGGCTAACGCTTTTGCATCATTACCGACCAGCGTTTCATTCAGTTGATAACTGACTACTGAAGGTAAAATGTCAGCGCCGTCAGCGTCAACAATCGTTTCTGCTAAGCCACTTTTAACACTAGCAATCAAGGAGTTGGTTGTACCAAGGTCAATCCCAGCGGCAAGTCGATGTTCATGAGGAACTGTACTCTGCCCTGGTTCAGCGATTTGTAATAATGCCATTGTAAAGCTCGTTAGGTAATAGTTTTACGGATTTTTAATAACCTGCATCAATACCTTTATAGAAAGTAAATTTGCCGATTAATATCTTAATTTTTTATTGCTTAATCGTCTAACAATAATTCTTCGAGTTTATCTAACTCAACATGAAGCTTTTGATAAAACTTAAGTTTTCGTACATTGTCACACGCTAAGGTATTTGATTCTGACGTGTTATCGGCTAATTGAACTTGCAACTGATTGAATAGTTGCTGGAACTCTGACTCAAATACCTGTGAAACTTCAAACACCGCTGCATCAATATCATCAGCATGCTCAACTTCCTCAAGCATTTCTCGTAATTCCATTTGACGCATTAAAAAACTCACATCACCAAACGACGCTTGCTCATTTGGCATACTAACGCCGCGCAACTCTAGAAGATATTGCGCACGTTTTAGCGGATTTTTTAGCGTTTGATATGCATCATTAATCAGCGTAGATTTCTTTACCGCCAATAATTGATCTTGACTTGAAGCATTAGCAAAACGGTCTGGATGCACTTTCTTTTGTAATGTTTGATACAGAGTTGAAAGCTTAGCCAAATCAATCGTAAACTGAGTTTCTAAACCAAATAATTGAAAATAATTCACCACAACTCCAGCGGAATTAACCACTCATTAAACATTAAAACTTTCACCGCAACCACATTCACCTTTCGCGTTTGGGTTGGTGAATTTAAAGCCTTCGTTCAAACCTTCTTTAACAAAATCCAGTTCGATGCCGTCAAGGTAAACTAAGCTTTTCGCATCAATAATAATATTTACATCATTGATGGAAAACAATTCATCGTCGCCATTGAGATCGTCGACAAATTCCAGTACGTAAGCTAAACCTGAACAACCTGTGGTTTTAATACCTAATCGCAAACCAAGGCCCTTGCCTCGGTTTTCGATAAACGATTTTATCCTGTCAGATGCAGCAGGCGTCATCGTTACACTCATAGTTTGTCTCCAGCTTAACCTTTGTGCTTACTGCGGTAATCTTCAATTGCCGCTTTAATTGCGTCTTCCGCCAAAATCGAACAGTGAATTTTCACTGGTGGTAAGGCAAGTTCTTCAGCAATGGCAGTGTTTTTAATTTCACCCGCTTCATCAATTGACTTACCTTTAACCCATTCAGTTACTAGCGAGCTTGATGCTATTGCAGAGCCACAACCGTAGGTTTTAAATTTCGCATCTTCGATAATACCGTCAGCTGAAATTTTAAGTTGTAACTTCATCACGTCGCCACATGCAGGAGCACCAACCATACCGGTTGCTACTTGCGGATCATTTTTATCTAAAGAACCGACGTTGCGTGGATTTTCATAATGATCAATTACTTTTTCGCTATAAGCCATAATAT
>OJDZ01000264.1_pt1 | contig 34038 bp, 34 predicted proteins | sample 1592981 | NCBI WGS metagenome assembly OJDZ01 (sample SAMN05416851, study PRJEB24817) | seawater metagenome | isolation source: Sea water | place: Canada:Atlantic | collected 2013-07
ACACTGCATATCGTCGGCAGCGTCAGATGTGTATAAGAGACAGAGGCTATTTCGCGCAAAAGTTATTTGTTTACGGTCGAGCCGGTGAAAAATGTGACGGTTGCCAAACGGTATTGGAAGAAATTCGCCAATCGAATCGTAGTTCAGTTTTCTGTCCTCAATGTCAAGTCATGCCAAAACCTCAGCCTCAACGAGAAACTGTGGCGAAAAAAGCTGTAGTTAAAAAGTTAAAAGATAAAAAGCTAAAAGCGAAAAAACCAAAAGATAAAAAAGCGGCGATACAAACGATTAAAAATAGCTAACATCTTACTGACGTCTCTTGTGTTGAATTTGCGCTTAAGCACACAGACGGCTACTTTATGCCACGTATGTTGTAAAGATAGATGGGCGATTTGTAAAAGTCGTTTAACGCTATTGTTTTATCGGGCTTACTTGCGGGTAAGGCAAAATTATTACTGATCAAGAAATTTATATCGGGTTGATCCTGTTGTAGTTTAGTCGCTATTTTTACCATAGCTTCTGGGTATAAATAGCAAATAAGCACTGATGCCGTAGGTAGCTTTACCTGCAAAAAGTTTGCTCGGTATAAGGTCAAATTTTCTAAGTGCAAAGCCTTTTTAAGTGCGGTTGAAATAAGCCAGGGTAGCCAAGATAATTCATAGCCTATCACCGGTCTTTGCGGTCGATTTTTTGCCAAGGGAATAATAAGGTTTCCCCAACCACTGCCTAAATCAATAATAGCTCCTGTGCCCGTTTCATCGACTAATTCCAGCATAGCCTTATAAGCTTTGCTAGAACTTGGCATGGGTGAGATTCCTAACTTTACCGTGTTGTAAATTAGTGATATGGCAATAAATACCGCGGCAATAATCAATAGAATATCAAGTACTATCAAAGCGTAATTCCGAATTAGATGGCGCAAACGAAAATGAAGAATACGCTAATGGTGACATTTATACTAAGCAATGCTGCAGATGATTATTATCCTTTGTGCCGCTCGATCATTTTGTAAGTGAGGGTTTATCAAAGTATATAAGGCTAGCGCTATTTACTCTCAGGCATTCACTGTATACTGATGTTTTAAGTATGATGGTTAGATTGACTTGCTTGCTACAGTGCCGTGAGCGGCAGTAGTATCGCCAGCTAACCCTAGAAGAGTTAAATAATCGTATGAAACCCTACGCAAATATTGCTGAGCTAATTACCACATTAGAGTCTGAGATAACCGCACTTACCGCAGAAATTGCTACCTTAAAAGAGCCGCCTGAGAGTTTTAATGAACAGGTTATCTTTAAGTACATTGATACTTGTAGCACAGGAAAAACAAAAGACTTTGTTAGAACTTTAGGGGTTAAATCTGAGCGAGGTTCACTATTTTCGTCGGGTGATGTTAGTAAACTAATCAAAGATGGCGCGGACGATATTTCGCCGGAATTACTTGCTATAGCACGAAAGGTGGCTAGTATGAAAAATAAAAATGGTAAGCACCGTTAATCCATAAGCGATATTCAATTTAAAGCAATATCAATAAATTCAAATTCTAATTTGTCATGGTGATAGCAGATTAGAATTATATTTTTCACCGAAGATAAAGAGAACATTATGAGTAAAGGTATAGTTAAATGGTTTAATGCCGATAAAGGTTTCGGATTCATTTCTCCAGAAGACGGCAGTAAAGATTTGTTTGTTCATCATTCTGAAATTCAATCAGGTGGCGAATACGCAACATTGGCTGATGGCCAAGCAGTTGAATTCGAAGTAGGTCAAGGACAGAAAGGTCCATGTGCAAATAAAGTAGTGGCTGTTTAAGCGCTAGTACAAGTCCTATAAAAAACGAGTGTACTTTGTGCACTCGTTTTTTTATGTTATTAAAATAATACTGCTTGCATCAATGACGCCACCAAGGACGTATTAGTTACTTTTCGATTTTTTTTGCATACTGTTTTCAAGTGCGTGCTTAACGCTAGGATGAACAAACTGCCCAACATCGCCATTATGCAGCGCCACTTCCTTCACTAAGGTGGAAGAGATAAAAGAGTTCTTTTCAGCCGGCGTTAAAAATACTGACTCTAAATCCGGCGCCAAACGTCGATTCATGTTAGCTAATTGAAACTCATAGTCAAAATCAGAAACCGCCCGTAAGCCACGAATCAGCACCTGCGCCTTATGTTCTCGAGCAAAATCTATCAATAAGCCCGTAAAACCGACTATCGTCACATTCGGCAAGTGTTGGGTAACTTCTTCAAGTAAAGCGACACGTTGGGCTAAATCAAAGTGTGGTTTTTTACTCGGGCTAGCAGCTATACCGACAACCACCTCGCTAAATAAGCGACTTGCGCGCTCGATTAAATCGGCATGACCATTGGTGACGGGATCAAAAGTGCCTGGGTAAATTGCTTTTACTGACATAGATTAGAGTTTTTTATTGTGTAAAAACCTTATTGTAAATGCCAAGCAGTGGAATTTCAAAGCTATCTTATTTAACGGCTTGCTGTTGCAGTGTTGCGAGCATAGCTGTCATCTGATCATTAATCATATTTAGCGCTTTGTATGGCCGGATCATAACTTTAAATTCAGTAATTTTATTTTCGTCATTCCAGGTGATCATATCAATACCATTGATTTCGATACCCTGAATATTTAAAGAAAACTCTAACACTGCCGAGTTGTCTCCTGAAAATTCTCGATGGTAATTGAAGGTGCCATTTAAAAATGTGTGAAAAGCAGCCGTTAAATACATGCTAACCATTTTTTTTCCTTGAATAGGGCTATGAATAACCGGTGAGAACAAGGTTACGTTGTCGGCAAGCAAAGTTGAGACTTGATCGACTTGCTTACTTTTTATCATCGTATGCCAATTATTAAGCATTTTCATTGTCCTTTTGATTGATTTTTATTCACTGTTAGCTAAGATGCCGTTAAATCTGACAGCTGTCAATATTGAAGTTGCTTAAAGTATTTACTCGAAATACTTTAATGTTGGCTAATTTTGATAGTATGATGGAAAAATCTATGTCGACAAATACAAGAAGTAGTACCCATGAAAACTCGGGATAAAATAATTCAAGCCAGCATTGCATTATTTAATGAACAAGGTGAACGTAATGTTACCACTAATCACATTGCCGCCGATCTTGGTATCAGCCCAGGTAACCTCTATTACCACTTTCGCAATAAAGAAGACATTATCCTGTCAATATACGAAGAGTATGCGCGTAATTTATTGATAGAAACTATGCCTGAAGTGAGTCCTGACGTAAAACCACTTGATGCCATTATTTTATATATGGATGTGGTATTTCAGGCGATGATGAAATTTCGCTTTTTCTACAGTAATTTACCCGTACTGTTGGCTAAAAATCCTTTGCTGCACGATAAATATGTTGAAGTACAAGGCTTCATTGCACAACGGGTGAGTGAGTTATTACTTTCGTTGCGTGAAGCGAAAATGATGGAATTTTTAGATGAAGATTTAGCTGATATTGTCAGTATTTTACGTTTAGTAAATACCTTTTGGTTAAGCTTTTATCAAACACAAAATAATGACAGTGAAATCAATGACGCGGTGTTTTACCAAGGGGTGTTGAAAATCTTAGTGATAATCCAACCTTATATTAGTGACGGCGCGAAAAATGAATTTTTAGAGGCACGTGCAATGTATCGTCAACGCTGCCAAGATAGCCTAGCCGCAGTATAATATTCAACAATAATGATCTTCTACCGATATTAAAGACTGATATTTTAAGACTGGTAACCGTTTAACAGCGCTCGCCAGTTTTTCTCAGCCCAATGAAAATTAGTCACTCTATGTTGTTCTTTTCGAAATGATCTGAGTAATCTTGACATATTTTCTTCAGGCCACTTAACTTGTTTTGTCCGTTGCTCACCTTGATCGAAGTCGATCAGCCAAACCTTGTCATTATCATCAATTAAAATGTTATGAGCATTTAAATCATGATGATAAATGCCTTGTTGATGGAATGATTTGATCACCTGACCTATTTGCTGCCAAAGCTGATCACTAATGGTTTTCTTACTGAGGATCCCCACTAAGTCATCAGCATTTTCAATACGTGACGATAATAAGTCAGCCCGATAGAATAACCCTTGTCTTACTACACGAAAAGCCACAGGTTTTGGCGCCGGTAAACCTAATGCGCGCATTGATTTAAGTAATGAAAATTCTCGCGCTGCGCGGGTATTTTCAAGCCCAGTAAATAAATACTGGTCGTTAATCACTTTACCAATTAAGCCACCGCGATAGTAATGGCGCAATACCCAATTTCGCTGCACATTAGCCGCGTTTTCTGTCGCGATAAACCACGTGGTTCCTCGACCTTGCGCACTGCCGACAATGGCATTTTGTTGCTGCCAATATTCACCATTAAGCATGTCAGGTATAAAACTACTTATTTCATCGCTGTCATATTGGCAATAAATCTTGCCTTGTTGAAAAGTTTTTTCATGACAGGGTTTTACAATTGCGGGCTGGTTCAAGATAATAGACCTATATTATATTTCTGCTCCTATTGTGGTGAATCCTTTATGCTGGGTCAATTATCTGCTCCGAAAAATTTATGTTTATTGCGATTATCAGCCATTGGTGACGTATGTCATGCCGTAGCTATGGTGCAAAACATTCAACGACAATGGCCCGAGACCCAAATTACGTGGGTGATAGGAAAAATTGAAGCCAGCTTACTACAGGGTATGCCCGGTGTTGAATTTGTTATTTTCGATAAACGTGCTGGTTTAAAAGGTTATCAAGATTTACGCAAAAAACTTAAAGGACAGCAGTTTGATATTTTGTTGCATATGCAAGTGGCATTACGAGCTAGCATTGCGAGTCTATGCATCCCCGCAAAAGTAAAAATTGGTTTTGATCGCCAGCGTGCGAAAGAAGCACAATGGCTATTTACTAATAAAAAAATTGCCGCGCAAGCTCATCCTCATGTGCTGGATGGCTTTATGGGTTTTGCAAAAGTATTGGGTTTAGAAGTCACTGCGCCATTATGGAAAATGCCACTGACCGACAGTGAGCAACTTTGGGCCAGTGAAAAACTCAGTGCCGCCAATACGTCGGGTAAACCTATTGCCGTTATTTGCCCTGCGGCAAGTAAGGCTGAACGTAATTGGCATGCTGAAGGGTATTCACAAGCGGCAGAGCACTTAACGGCTCGCGGTTTTAAAGTGGTGATATGTGGCGGCCCAACCACCATGGAAAAACTACTTGCCGAGGCGATTATTAGCCGCAGTGACTTTAGCCAAGGCGAAAATGAAATACAAAATTTGGTCGGACAAACCAGTCTAAAACAACTACTGGCGGTGCTTAAATTGGCCCACCTTGTTGTTGCGCCCGATACAGGTCCCGCACATATGGCGGTTACCGTTGAAACGCCTGTTATAGGATTATATGCTCACAGCAACCCAAAACGCACAGGTCCATATTTATACCCTCAGTATGTGGTGAGTGCATATGAATCGGCGATACAATTGCAGTATAAAAAAGCTGCCTCGAAACTACCTTGGGGAACACGTGCTAAAGGGAAAGACTTGATGATGCAAATCAGTATTGCCCAAGTGAAGAAAACCATTGATCGTGTGATCAGTGATAACTATGGTGAATTGCTCTAAATCTGCATAAGGAATATGCGTGAAAAAATATGTAACCGGTTTTTTATTTTCTCAAGATGCTAGCCACATTGTCTTGATTAAGAAAATAAATCCGCAATGGCAACATGGCCTATTCAATGGTATTGGCGGCAAAATTGAAGCTAATGAAGCCTCTGTCGATGCAATGGTCAGAGAGTGCGCTGAAGAAACCGGCGTGATAACTCAGCGTGATGACTGGCAATGTTTTGCCAATGTCTTTCGCCCTAATGGCTATGATGTAGATGTCTATTTTGCTCACTCTGACCTTGCCTTTAATGCCAAAACAATAGAGGCAGAAGAGATTCATATTATTAAAGTCACTGAATTGCCTGAAAATATTATTCCAAATTTACAATGGTTGATCCCACTGGCATTAGATACTCAGGCTGATTTCTCCACGCCCATCTGCATAAAAGAAAATGCTGAAAAGCGTTTAACTCCATAATTAGCTGCCCCGACATGAAGCTAAGTCTGTCTTGATTTAGATTATCCTACCCGCTAAATAGGCACTAATAAAAGAAGAAATAACATGATAAAAAGTCGTAAATTACACAAAATAACCGGTCTGATTTTAGTACTACCTATGTTGGCTTGGACAATCACCGGGCTGATATTTTTTATAAAACCCGGTTATCAAGGTGCTTACGAGCAACTTTCGATTAAAACCTATCCGTTAAGTGCTTCACTAGTGGTTATTCCAAAAAAAGAATGGCGAGAAGTGAGGCTAATTCACAGTATTTTAGGTGAACATCTATTAGTTAAATTGGATAACAAAACAGTGCATTTAGATCCCGTGTCGTTAGCGGTAAAAGCTATACCATCAGAGCAAGAACTGAAAACACTGCTGCGTGATGCTTTTAGCCGTAACAGCGAGCGCTATGGCGATATTTTACGTGTTAATGGCTTAGCGGTGAAAACAACAACTAATGTTGCCGTTACTCTAGATTGGAGCACCTTACGGCTTAGTCAGTCAGGACAAGATACGCAGTTAATAAACCAGCTATATAAGATTCACTACTTACAATGGACAGGCCATAAAACTGTTGACCAATTTTTAGGTGTGTTAGGTTTAATCTTACTGATTTCATTAACGCTTTTAGGTGTTAGGCTGTATATCAAGAAGAAATAATCTATCGTGTCACTAGCTTAGTGCTAAGGTCGCTATTTTTCATTCATTTATAAGGATTTAATGTGAATAAACTCTTCATTGCAGGCATTTTATTAATGCTGGCACTATTCGGCAATACCGCTGAACTTATTGCAGATAAAAGTGTTCTGGCTGAAAAAAATTGTTTTGGGCGTGATTTCGCTAATTATAATACCTGGCGCACGTTTATCAGTAATAAAATGGCGAAAAAAATAAAGAATGTTGATAGGCGGGCTAAGCGGTTAGCCAACTTTGAACACCAATTTACAGAAGCTGACTTTAATCGTTTTAAAGCCGAGCTTTCTTGTCGAAATTTTCAATATGTAGTTGATGGTATCAAAGTACAAGGTTTTATTATACAGCCCAAAAACAGTATCGAAAAATTGCCTGTATTGATTTATAACCGTGGTGGTAATGGCGATTACGGACGTGTGGTATTTGCCTCTATGATGCGTAATTTGTTTCCAGTTGCCGAACAGGGCTTTGTCATCATTGGTAGTCAGTATCGAGGCACCTTTAGCAAAAAAAAAGGGGCTGATGATGAGTTTGGTGGCAAAGATGTTGATGATGTCATGGCACTGTTTAAGTTAATCCCCAATATCAACGGTGCGGATGCTGAGCGAATAGGTATGTTGGGTGCTAGCCGTGGTGGCATGCAAACATATTTAACCCTAAAGCAAACAGATCAAGTCAAAGCCATTGCAGTGATTGCAGGTAAATCAGATGCTATTGTTGGATTAAAACAGAGACCTAATATGGAAGTTGTGTATCGTAAGCGTGTTCCTAATTATGAACAAAATAGGCAAGCCGAACTTGAGAAGCGCTCTGTGCTTTATTGGCTTGATAAAATTCCCCAAGATTTACCCATTCTATTACTTCATGGTATGTCTGATGAACGGGTATCTGTTGAGCAATCAATTACCTTGGCTGCAGCTTTAGAACAGGCAGGCATGCCTCATAAATTAGTGCTTTATCCTGGCGATGATCACGGGCTTTCGCAAAATAAAGCACAAGCGACACAGGAAATAGTCGCGTGGTTCGACAAGTATTTATAACTTGTATTACAAACGCTAGTTAAGAAGTTTTCTTAAGGCAGCCAATGAGCGCAAAGTAGCTCCTTGATTGGCTTGTACGACTTTATAGCTGTTGTTCCCTAGTTGCTGAGCGTGATGTTCATCGGCAAATAAAGCCAGTACGTGATCTGCTATGGCTTGCGGCATATCTTCATTTTCATCGATTTGCACTATGCCGTGTTCAGCTTTTAGCTGGGTTAAAATTTCAATAAAATTACTCATATTTGGGCCCACTATTACTGGCTTTTTAAATAATGCCGGCTCTAATGGGTTGTGACCGCCAATATCACTAAAACTTCCGCCCATAGTGACAACATCAGCTAGCGCACATGCTGAGAGTAGTTCTCCTAGGGTATCTATAATCCAAACACTGGTTGATAAGGTTACTGCTTGCCTTTCACTGCGCTTGAGTACTGAATGGCCGGTTTCTTTTGCTAACTTAGTGACTTGTTGGAAGCGCTCAGGGTGACGAGGCACAATGACTAGTAGCGCATTGCTGTCTTGCTGCTTTATGTGTTCAAATGCTGCTAATGCCAATGCTTCGTCGCCAGGATGAGTGCTGGCAATAAGCCATATTTTACGTTGCTTGGTGATTAAACTTGCCAGTTCTTGTTGTTTCGCGGCAATGTCGTTATTTACGCTAATGTCAAATTTCAGATTACCTGATAATTCGCATCGTTCAGCGCTTGCGCCCATGGTGAGGTAGTTATCTTGATTGACTTGGCTTTGGGTTAATATTTTGTCAAAACGCTGAATTGTCGGCGTGATCAACCAAGTTAATTTTTGATAGCTATGCATTGATTTATTCGACAACCTTCCGTTGACTAATAGCAGTTTTATCCGCTTTTTTTGGCATTGAGCTATGATATTTGGCCATAGCTCGGTTTCCATAAAAATCATCGCTTTGGGTTTTAAACGTCTTAAAAATAATTGGCTAGAAAAGATATTATCCAGTGGCAGATAGCAGTGTTGTACTTTATCGGAAAATAACTTTTTTACCTGCGCTGAGCCAGTTGGGGTAAATGTTGTTACTGTGATCGGTAAACTAGCATCATTAATAAGTAATTCAGTGATGAAAGGTTTTAAGGCAATTACCTCACCGACGCTGGCGGCATGAACAATAATACCGCCGGGTTGTAGTGCGCTTGAAATGAAGCCAAGGCGTTCCAACAAACGTTGTCGATAAGCTTGATTATTAATCGAGCGTAGTAGTAACGCCACTAAAAGTAGTGGGGTCAAGAGTAAGAATAATAATCGGTATAAAACTAAAGCAAGGATAAAACGCACTTAGCGAGCTCAAAAGTCAGCAATCAATGTTGCAGAGTATACCTAATAAGTTGCTTAAAAAAATCAAGCAAGCTATAAAATAGCTAGGCTAGGTGTTTTTTAGTTATTTAAATTATAGATTTAAGTAGTCAGCAATATTGTTTTACTGGCAAAAGGATGTTCGAGAGAAGCTATGAAAGTGTTGAGAAAAACTAGACTGAATAACCTTAGCCATTTAATGCGACGATTGTTCGTTGCTTCGGCGGTATTTAGTGTTACACCGTTTTTGCTTGCTCAAGAGCTGGTTCAACAGACTGTGCAGATTACTACCGCTGATCAATTCAAGCTCTCAGCGCAGTTTTCCGCTGGTTCGCCAACTGCTGGCGGTGTGTTGCTTTTACATGACTGTCAGCATTCAGTCACAGATTATCAGTCACTTTACGCCGCGCTTGTTGAGCAAGGTGTGTTTGTTTTGGCGCTTAATTTACGAGGTTATGGCGGCAGTCAAAACGATATGTTTTCTGAGCAAAAAATTAGACAACAAAGCGATGACATTGTTAGTTATCAAGGCCAGTTAGCGGGCTTGATGTTACATTGGCAGAAAGACGTATTTACTGCCTTTAAGTTTTTGCAACGCGCGATGGCTAATAATCAAGCCATTAGTATTGTGACTAATGGCTGCAGTAGCAATCAAGCGATATATTTAGCAGAGAAAATGGCTCTGAAAAGTGTGGTTATGATGGCACCAGAATTGAGTTACGGTGATAAAGAGCAATTTAAACACTTAACTGATATGCCAATATATTTGATCAGCACTAAACATCAAACCGAAGCTATGCTAAATGCGCGCGAATTGTTTGACTGGAGCGGTGATAGTCAGTCTGTTTTACAAATATTTAAGGGTAACGCGTCAAGCTATCAGTTATTAAAACAGCAGCCGTACTTGCATGAACATATTGCTATTTGGCTGAAAGACACACTGAATGAGTAACTAGCGTTCAAATATAGTATCAAGAATAATAGAAGAGTTTGTTCTTGCTACCCCTTCTAAAGAGCAGACCATGTTCAGTACTTCACTTAATTTTTCTAAGGTGCTGGCCTGTATGGTGACCAATAAATCGTACTCACCACTGATTGAATATATATGACTAATTTGATGTACCTTTCTCAAGGCTAAGCAAATAGTTTTTCGCAGGTTAGGGTTTACTTTTAATGAGACATTCGACGAAATTAAGCCACTGGTATATGCACTGCCTAAAACCACACTGTAGCCTTCGATAACATTATTGTTTTCAAGCTTGTTTAATCGGTTTTGAATTGCGGTTCTAGAAACGCCTGTTGCCCTCGCTATATCAGAAACACTAGCGCGTGCATTGAGTCGTAATATTGAAAGCAACTCTTCATCTTTTTCGGTTAACAAGGATATTCCTGAATTCAAGAAAGCAAAACACAGCATTTATAGTACACTTTGACATATATATATGTCAATTTGACTATAAAAAATAGCGATTCATCAAGTAATGTCACTTTGCTTATCTGGTCATCTAGGATGATAATACGTTTAATGCAAGACCCTAACTTTTTAAGGAATTACCGTGACCGATTCTGCTAGCACTAATAATTTTTATGCCCATTTAACGACGCAAATAAACCAAGTTAAAGAAGACGGTTTGTATAAAGCGGAACGTATAATAACGACAGCCCAGCAACCACAAATTGCGGTAAATACCGGTGAAGATGTGGTGAACTTTTGTGCGAATAACTATTTAGGTTTAGCCAATCACCCTGCGTTAATTGCTGCCGCTAAAGAAGGCTTAGACGAGCATGGTTTCGGTATGGCTTCAGTACGCTTTATTTGTGGTACACAAGACATCCATAAAACATTGGAGCAAAAGTTAAGTAAATTCTTAGGCATGGAAGATACCATTTTGTATTCTTCGTGTTTCGATGCCAATGCGGGTTTATTTGAAACCTTATTAGGCCCTGAAGATGCCATTATTTCAGACTCTTTAAACCATGCGTCAATTATTGACGGTGTGCGTTTATGTAAAGCAAAACGTTTTCGTTATGCAAACAACGATGCCGCAGAACTTGAAGCGCGCTTAATTGAAGCTGACGAAGCTGGCGCACGTTTTAAGTTAATTGCCACTGACGGTGTGTTCTCAATGGATGGCGTTATCGCAAACTTAAAAGCTGTTTGTGACTTAGCGGATAAATACAATGCCATGGTAATGGTTGATGATTCACATGCGGTTGGTTTTGTTGGTGAGCAAGGCCGTGGTAGTCATGAATATTGCGACGTAATGGGCCGTGTAGATATTATTACCGGCACCTTGGGTAAAGCCATGGGTGGCGCTTCTGGTGGTTATACTGCCGCTAAAAAAGAAGTGGTGGAATGGCTACGTCAACGCTCGCGTCCTTACTTATTCTCTAATTCATTAGCGCCCGCCATCGTTAATGCGTCTATCAAAGTTATTGATTTACTTGCTGATGGTGATGAACTACGTAAAACCTTAAAAGACAATGCGGCTTATTTTAGAACACAAATGGAAGCAGCAGGTTTTACTTGTGCTGGTGCAGATCACGCCATTGTGCCAGTCATGCTAGGTGATGCGAAAGTGGCCAGTGCCATGGCTGATCGCTTACTAGCTGAAGGCATTTATGTTATTGGTTTCTCATTCCCCGTTGTACCAAAAGGCCAAGCGCGCATTCGTACACAAATTTCTGCCGCACATACGAAAGCTGAATTGGATAAAGCGATTGAAGCCTTTATTCGTATTGGTAAAGAAATGAAAGTGATTGAGGGTTAATAATGAAAGCTTTAGCAAAATTAAAAGCAGAACCAGGTATTTGGATGACTGACTCACCTAAGCCTGAGTTAGGACATAATGATCTGTTAATCAAAATTAAAAAAACCGCTATTTGTGGTACCGATATTCATATTTATAACTGGGATGAATGGTCACAAAAAACTATTCCAGTACCTATGGTTGTTGGCCATGAATATGCCGGCGAAGTGGTCGGTATTGGCCAAGAAGTGCGTGGCTTTGCTTTAGGCGATCGCGTTTCAGGCGAAGGGCACATTACCTGTGGCCATTGTCGTAACTGTCGCGGTGGTCGTACGCATTTATGTCGTAATACGGTTGGTGTTGGGGTAAACCGTGAAGGTTCATTTGCTGAATATCTGGTTATTCCAGCCTTTAACGCCTTTAAATTACCGGATGAAATTTCTGATGATTTAGCGGCTATTTTTGACCCGTTTGGCAATGCAGTGCATACCGCGTTATCATTTGACCTTGTAGGTGAAGACGTGTTGATTACCGGTGCAGGTCCTATCGGTATTATGGCGGCGGCCGTAGCAAAACATGTCGGTGCCCGTCATGTGGTGATTACTGATGTTAATGAGTACCGACTAGGTTTAGCCCGTAAAATGGGTGCAACCCGTGCAGTTGATGTTAGTAAAGAAAAACTTGCTGACGTGATGAAAGATTTAGGTATGACAGAAGGTTTTGATGTCGGTATGGAAATGTCGGGTGTGCCAATGGCGTTTACTGACATGCTCGCCAGTATGAATAATGGCGGAAAAATAGCCATGTTAGGTATTCCTGGGCAAGATATGGCAATTGACTGGAGCCAAATTATTTTTAAGGGTTTAACGATAAAAGGTATTTACGGCCGTGAAATGTTTGAAACCTGGTATAAAATGGCCAGTTTGATTCAATCAGGCTTAGATTTAACGCCAATTATCACTCATCACTTTAATGTTGATGATTTTCAACAAGGTTTTGATATCATGCGTTCAGGACAATCAGGTAAAGTTATCTTAAATTGGGAATAATGAATAATGGCAAGTAGCGAAGAGAATTTTAAACATATGCAAATCAGTGAGCTGCATAAGGTATTAGCTGATGAATCACATGTGGTTGTTGATATTCGTGATCCTGCTTCATTTCAATCGGGGCATATCCCGAATGCGATACATTTAAGTAATGAGAGCTTACCTGATTTTTTACGCGATGCGGATTTTGATGCCCCTGTAGTGGTTTGTTGTTATCACGGTATTTCAAGCCAGCAGGCAGCACAATTTTTGATCAGCCAAGATTTCACCGAAGTGTATTCGCTTGATGGTGGCTTTACTGATTGGCAATTACAGTATCCGGATGCTGTAGCACGTTAATGCTAGCATCTGATTTACGGCCTTTGGTAAAAGTAACGCAACATAATATTGCGTTACTTTTTTGTAATTACCTGCAAACCATTCAGATCCAAGCGCAAGTTGAAAAAGCAGATGCAGGTTTTGTTATTTATTGCCAAGAAGATAAATATGAATTTGCGCAACAAGAATTTGAGCAATTTATCGCCCAACCCTACCAAGCTAAATATCAGCAAGCCGCGTGGCAAAGTGCAGACGTAACTGAAGTCAACGCCAGTTCACCCGCACTGCTGAGTAGTTTTAAAAAACAATTTTTCTCTCATGCCGGCGTGGTAACGTTAATCGTTTTCGCTTTATGTTGGTTAGTTTTTCTGGCCAGTAATTTAGGTTGGGGCAAGGCATTATTTCATCAATTACAATTTTACCCACAACTTAGTGTTGATGCTATGCTGCAAGCGCCTCATCGCTTATTCGGTCCGGCATTTTTTCATTTTTCATGGTTACATATTGTTTTTAATACGATGTGGTGGTGGCAATTGGGGGGCTCGATAGAGCAAGTCACAGGAAAATTCAGTTTAATTAACTTATTCGTGGTTTCAGCATTAGTGTCTAATGTTGGACAGTTTATGGTTGATGGTCCTAGTTTTGGCGGCTTATCAGGCGTGGTATACGCCTTAGTTGGCTATGTTTGGTGGCTGGGCTGGCTCATGCCGGAAAAAGGCTTGTCACTGTCTAAGCCAATTATAGGTTTTATGTTGTTTTGGTTATTACTTGGCTACACGAGTTTAATGCCAATTAATGTTGCCAATACCGCTCATTTGTTGGGTCTACTTTCTGGTTGTATGTTGGCTTACTTGCAAGCTTTAAAAGCAAAAAAACACACTTCTTAAACATGCAGAGTGTGTTTTTACGTTATATTAATTAATTTTTAGTTATCGAGCCACTGGGTAAATAAAAGTTTTTTAATTAATGGTTTGCCGGTTTCTTGTTCTAATAATTGTTTAACTCTTTCTTCACATAAGCGCTGTATTTCATGGCGGCCATTGATTGACTTAACTTTTGATTCAGGCTGCTGACCGATAATATTGATAATCGCATCGCGAAGCAATGGCGAGTGATGTTCAACAACTTCATAGTTAGAAGCGTCTTCGATCATGAGTTCTACGGTGAGGCGAACATAGCCCATTTTCTTCTTCACGGCGACATAGTTAGTGACAATCGACGGCTCAAAACCGAAATAAGCATAATCAGCGGCTTTCACTGATGCCGTGCTTAGCAACGTTAACAATAGAATAAAGGGTAATTTCATAACACTAAAACTCGAATTATAGGTAGTTAATTATTTAAATAAATGGCTTACTGCTGAGACGTTACTTTGTAACTCTTCTCAATAATAACGTGATTTTTGTTTACGCGCTGAATTATTTAATGTTTTTTATTCGCCAACTTATCAAAAATGGCCTTGGTCAGATCGCTCTCATCGATGTTGGCTCACCAATACATGGCGTAGGCTATATTTTTGTCATGCTAAACGCTATCATACGTCGTTTTTCGTTAAATAGTTTTTCAGGTATGACAACAGAGCATTCATTATTTCCAGTAGAAATGATCGTCAATTGGCATTCGCCAGATACTTACATTCTTCCTAATAGGTTACGTGACTGGTTACTGGACCCGAGTTCGTTAACTGCGCGGCTAAAATACCATTGTCGGGAGTTTCGTGTTGAAGTGCTAGGACAGAAAATTATCGCTTGTGATGCCTGTGAAGCTAATGAAGATATTATTGTTGGTGAGCAAGTATTAGTGCGTGAAGTGTTATTATATTGTGATGATATGCCACAGGTGTTTGCCCGTAGTTTGTTACCGTTAAGTTCTTTAACTGGTGCTCAGCAGCAATTAGCGCATTTAGGTACGCAGTCTTTAGGGCAGGTATTATTTAATCATCCTGATTTAATACGCAAAAAGATTGAAGTTGCAGCCTTTGACGAAGCTTCAAGTGTCGCTAAGCTCGCGAATGAGTTATCGAGAGAAAAAATTCAACAACCACTATGGGGTCGTCGCTCCGTATTTGTATTGGACGCCAAGCCACTGATGGTGGCCGAAGTGTTTTTACCCGGTGCAGTGGCATATCAGAAATAAAAGGGCATTACCTTGAGTGAGTTAACAGCAAAGCTAACCGCAATTAAACAAATTACCCGTATGGATAAACCCATAGGTACCTATTTGTTGTTATGGCCAACGTATTGGGCGTTGTGGATAGCGTCAGATGGTTGGCCGTCATTACATCTCTTGCTGGTTTTTAGCTTAGGGGTGTTTTTCATGCGCAGTGCGGGTTGTGTTATTAATGACTACGCCGATCGCAAAATAGATGGTGCGGTAAAGCGTACGCAAAATCGTCCTTTAGTGACCGGAGCACTGTCCAGTAGTGAAGCACTGCAGCTCTTTGCCACTTTTATTCTTTTGGCTTTTAGCTTAGTACTGACCTTAAGTAACTACACCATCATACTCTCCATAGTTGCCCTGTTATTAGCGGCAAGCTATCCATTTATGAAACGAATTACCCATTTCCCACAAGTTGTACTAGGTGCGGCATTTAGCTGGGGTATGATTATGGCGTTTGCCCAAGAACAAGGCCAAATACCGCTAGTGGCGTGGTTATTATTCGCTGCTAACGTGTTATGGACCATAGCCTACGATACTATGTATGCCATGGTTGATCGTGATGATGACTTAAGAATTGGTGTTAAATCGACAGCGATTGCTTTTGGTGAAAATGATAAACGTATTATTTTATTTTTGCAGTTAGTGACCTTGGCTTTATTGTTTAGCGTTGGTGATATTTTGGCCTTTGGTTGGCCCTACCAATTGTCGTTAGTAATTGCCGCAGGCTTTTTTAGTTATCAACAGTTGTTAATTTCTGCACGCGATCGTGACCGTTGTTTTCAAGCCTTTTTAAATAACCACTATGTTGGCTTAGTTGTTTTTGTTGGTGTAACTGTTGAGTATTTATAACTTTTCATTTTAAATAATTCATCATAAAAAATTGTAGGTTATTATGGGGTTGTTTTAGCGTTGAACTTTACCGTCAAGTCACTTAACGCTTTTAACTCTCCAGTGATAATAAAAACCATCTAGAATATATTTAACGAGAGTTCAGTGAGCCAGCAGCGTTGGGTGCCAAGCAAAATTACTATGGTCTGAGGTAAGCTTAAAGTTGCTTAACACTCATTATTTGATTTTATATTATGTTGATATCCTAAGCCCAGCCAAGGAATGATATTTGGTCACTTTGTTGCAACTAATTATATTAGTTGATGGTAAGACTGTAAGGCATCTCATCACTATACACTTAGGTCAACCGATACGGAAATACATTGAGCTTGAACTAGCAATGCGCCTCAACGATTCGATATTATCATCCGTCCAATGAGTGATTTTTCCTACACTCTCACAACAAATAATACCAGCAGGAACAAAGTCTTGATGCAACACAAAATCAAGCAGTGACTGTATATTATGAGGCTCTAAGTATTTCTCATTAAAAAGTTTTGTTAAATCATGAGTTCTAGCTTCAGGCACATTAATAACTTCTTGCTCTAAGATACCCTTAAAATAATCATTAAAATCTGATTTTTTCAGAGTCATCCCAGAGGTGGCCTCTCCAGTTGATGTGTCATAACATATTAATGATTCTATCTCTTGAAAATCATCAGAAAAAGACCACAAACTTACCCTGTCTGCACCTGCTATAAGTTGAGATGTAATGGTACAAATCGCTTTTAGTTTTTCTGCAACTACGATTCTAGGGTTCGTAAGAATGGCTGTTAATTTTAGATATGGATTCATTTAGGCCTAATTACTAATAAATTACCTTAAGAAAAAAGAGCGTGCTGTCGCTATAAATATTGTGGTTATAATGACAACGTTGTTTTCTAGGTGCTCTGTACTTATTATATTTTGTGAGGTTCTTTGTGATTTTTTAATGAGCAATGATGCAGTTCATTCAATTAGTTTATAACAAAAAATCAATAAAGCTAGCATCACTAGACTGCTAAATAATAATTTTCGTTTTAACCAGGAATCATACATTTTTTGTTGAAGTAGGCACTTTATCAGTTTGCTAAAGTGCCATGAAGGTAACGCTAGCGGACAATACTTTGTAATACCTCAATATCTACTAAGTTACTGACTGAGCTTTTCAATAAGCCTAATGTGCTACTATCAACCAACTTATCATCATCATCTAAAACGATATAACCTTGATCTTTCATGGCGATAATTAAGGTGGATTGCGCTTTTTTATCAATGAACTCAGGGGCATTGATATTATTAAGTACTGATAAGCGCTGGGCAATAGCAACCACTTTTTCATCTAAATCAGACTTTTTAATCGGTGCTAACTGACTGAGTAAGGAGGTAATTATCGCGAAACGTTGCATAGTTTCGTTAACACATTCCGCCATTAAACGTATTTTCGCACGAGTTTCGTCATTGCTGCTAAGCGACCAAAAGCCGGCTTTTGTTTGTTTTGCAATGCCATTATCGGCTAAAAATTGACACACGGCTTGTACTTGTTGCGCAACGTCATTATCGGATTGCCATAAAAATAAATCGGTTTTAAGCAGCTTTACTAAGCGTTGAATTTGCGCGAGTAAATCTTCATGGCTAACTTTTGCGTTACGTTCTAATAAACGACAAACCAATGACGGTAATATAAAAGTATGGAGAATATTATTGCGATAGTAGCGTAATTCTAATATTGCACTATCCGTTAAGGAAATAATTTCACCGAAACTGTCTTGGTTAATGGTGACTTTATTGAGCAATATTACGTGCTCTAAAAGTTGTGCACCGGTTTCTTTTGGTATAGTTAACTCCGCATGATATGGCACAGAACGTTGCAAAGCCAAAAAGAAGTCGAGTTGACTAATTAACTCTGTCTTAGTGAGGGCTTTATTTTCTGTGGCATGCAAAATCAGCGATACTAACGCGACACCGTTTAGCGCCGCACATTGATTTATTGAGGTCATGACTTGCTGTGCTAGCACATTAACACTCGGTGTTAGCCACTGAGGCTTTTGTGGGTCAATTGGGTCTATAGCTTGCTTCCAATCCGGCACCTGATTATTTAAAAATTGATTAATATTAATGGGCTCACCAAAATTGACGTAACCTTTGCCGTAATTTCGTAAATTGCGTATGGCTTTAATAACGCCAAATATTGATTCACCTTTCTTCTGACTACCACTTAATTCTTTGTGGTATGTGCCCACTTCCATCACGTGTTCATAGCCAAGATAAACCGGCACTAAGGTTAACGGTCGGTCAATACCTCGTAACAGGCTTTGAATGGTCATGGCTAACATGCCGGTTTTTGGTGATAGTAATCGCCCTGTTCTGCTGCGGCCACCTTCTGAATAGTATTTAACCGAATAACCACGTTCAAACAGTAAGCCGAGATATTCACGAAAAATAGTGGAGTAAAGACGATTACCTTTAAAGCTACGGCGAATGAAAAATGCACCGGCTTTTCTAAAAATAGGACCCGCAGGCCAAAAATTTAAATTGATGCCTGCCGCGATGCGTGGGGTTACTAAACCCTGTTGAAAAATGACATAAGTCAGTAATAAATAATCCATATGGCTTCTATGACAAGGTACGTAGATTATTTCATGACCTTCCTGTGCTAAATTCCGTAAGCGCTCCGCTTGGCTAACTTCGATACCATTATATAAGCGCTTCCATAACCAACCGAGTATACGTTCGCCAAAACGCACGGTCACGTCACGATAATCACCGGCAATTTCGTCCATTATCGCTAATGCTTCTTTCTTTACTTCTGCCTCGGTAATGTCTTTATGCTTGGCTTCTTCGCTGATCAGGCGCTTTATCGCCGGATTCACCATTAAGTGATCAAACATTTGTTGGCGATGCATAAGGCGTGGGCCGGTTGCTGCAATGATTTGACGGTGAAAATGAAAGCGCGCAATCCGCATTAACTTTTTCGCACTCGCTTCGTTACTGCCGTGTTTATCCGCCATATGGCGAAATGAAATAGCTTCGCTAAAGCGCACCATGGTATGGCGACCTAAAAATAAAACGATAAAAAACTTTCGTAGCCAGGTTGGAGATTCTTGATCGGTTAGCAGTGCACCGACATTGGTATTGTTTTTTTCTTTTGTTGGCGTGCGTCCCCAAATGACATTTGCGGGGATAAGTTGAGCGTCAAGTTGCTCATTGTTAGCATGGGCATTCAGTAGTTCAAAACCTTGTGCTATTGCGGTGGTTTTTTTCGGCTTTCGCCAGTGAAATAATGCCGTAGGTTTTTCCAAAAATAGTAGTCGTGACAGCGTATGACCATCAACATTCACTTCTGATAAGGGATCGGGTAAGTTAGCTTTTTTACAAGCTGTACGTAAAGATAGAACGTCACTGGCAGATTGGTGACGTAATACATAAAATACTGGCTGTTCAGCCGTTAGTTGCTTGGCATTAATGATTTTGTCGGCAACAACTTTGCAACGCACCAATACCATCATTGGTAAACGCAGTAATAAATAAAATAATTTACGAATGGCTAACATCTTGTTTTACTCAGCTTTATTTGACCGCCTATTATAACACTTAGCGTAAAACATGTCTCTTATCGTGTTTGGATTAATAAATGTATAGCAGGCTAAGTGTTTAATATAATCACGAAATACTAAAAGATCCTATTATTATGCGAGTGGTTAGTTTTTTTTATTTCAAAGCAGAGTTTAAGCAAATTAACAATTATCTTTTAAAAGTTTATAAACCAAGTACCATAATGAAAAATAAAGAATTTTCGCCAGAAAGTGGCTTAGTTTAATTGATAAGGCTTTTATGCAAAATAGTGAAAAAACAACAAAAATTGCTATCTTTGTGGATGTTCAAAATATTTATTACACCACACGAGATACCTTTCAACAGCAATTTAACTATCGTGAATTTTGGCAGAAAATAAGTCAACAGGGTGACATTGTTTTGGCTAACGCTTATGCAATACAGCGTAGCGATGATCAACAACATAAGTTTCAAAAAGCGCTCAAGCATATTGGGTTTAATGTCAAACTAAAGCCTTTTATTCAACGCCGTGATGGCTCTGCGAAAGGTGACTGGGATGTCGGTATTGCCATTGATGTGATGGAAGCGGCACCTGAAGTTGATATTATTATATTGCTTTCTGGTGATGGTGACTTTGACTTATTATTAAAGAAAGTGATGCAGCGTGATGGCGTTACAACTCATGTTTACGGTGTAATAGCCCTTACCGCACAGTCGTTAATTAATGCCGCGAATGAATTTTTTCCGATTGATCGCAGTTTGTTGTTGTAGATTATGCTTTTGAGGTTTAAAAAAAACACTGGCGTTAAAGCAGATTTTAGTTGCGGCGTTAGCTAAATTTGTAATTCTGGTTTGGGCTTAGTATTGTACAACGCAAGGTCGATATAAAAATAATTATAAACGAGGAATAATCATGTCAGTAGAAGCTTTATATAAAGTTATTTTATACCCATTTATTAATGAGTCACTTGCCAGTTTAAAAGCAATGACCAACCTTGTTGGTGAAGCTGGAGATGCCTTTGTCGACAATGTTGATGAGTTCCGCTTTAAAGGCTATGCGGTATGTTCTGAAGTTACAGGTGGTTTAGATGGCGTGATAATGATGCATCATTATCCTGAAACCGCGATAGCCATAGGTAATTCCGTTTGTGAGCACATGTTTGAAGAGAAGTATCAGTTTACTGAAATTAATGAAGACCTAAGTAACGCATTAGCTGAATGGGGTAATACTATTGTTGGCCGTTCAACGGATTTACATGGTCGTTATAGTTTAGATTATAACTTCTCTAGTCCATATTTTGTTCATGACGTAAATGATATGGACAAATACTTATCAGGTGTAAAAGAAGTGATTACCGTGCCTATCACTATTGAAGGTGTTGGTCGTTATTACTTTAATTTACTGATCCGTAATGTGGAATATCAATCAGTCGGCATTAAGCGTGAAGCAAGTACCGGTATCGCTAATCCGCATACAAAAGTCTTACCTTTAGAAAGTAAAATACTGTTAGTTGATGATAGTGCCATGATCCGCAAGGCACTAAGACGCTATTTATCTCAACTGGGTTACAATAATGTAATTGAAGCCGATGACGGCTCAGTCGCTGTGACTATGGTACAGCAAGAAAAACCTGATTTTATGATCATGGATGTTGTTATGGGTAACATGAATGGCGATCAAGCGTTGGCAACGATTCGTGCTAATGGCAGTGATGTGCCTGTGGTAATGTTATCTTCAGTAACCGATCAAGCGCTGGTTAAAAGCTGCCAAGATCAGGGGATTTCTGGTTTTATTTTTAAACCTATTCAAGCTGATACCGGTGCAGAAATTGTTAAAAATTATCTAAAAATAGCATAAGTTCAAATATTTGCGTAAACGCTAGTCGCGATCTATCAAGCCATTTTTTAGATTGCTGCTAGCGACAATCGTTATTATTGATAAAGTTCGACTACTTGAAATAATTTGTCAATTAGCGAGGTCTTTGTTAGTTACTTCAAGCTAGTTAGGAGGCAAGGAATTGCGCTCTTTTTTTGTTAACGCTTTAATTTTTTGTTGTTTACCTTACTGTGTGATAGCGGCAGATATTAATATAAAAGTATTTGGTAAGGATAATAAACCGTTGCCTGATATGGTGGTTTATTTACAGTCTCAAGATGATATTTCCTTGCCCGTAAATGAAAACATTGTCGAAATAGGGCAATTTAATCGTTCATTTACTCCCTATATCAGTGTTATACAGTTAGGCAATACAGTTCATTTTAAAAACAGAGATGATATTACTCATCACATTTATTCACCTATTGGTGACAATAAGTTTTCTTATAAAATTAATGCTGGCCAATCTGCAAGTAAAAGTGATTTTCAACAAACCGGCGAAGTCGCGATGGGCTGCAATATCCATGATTGGATGAGTGGTTATCTGTTGATCCTTGATACACCATTATTTGGTAAAACTAATCAAGCGGGTATATTAAGCTTGGCGGTGCCGCAGTTGGGAAAATATCAACTTATTGTTTGGCATCCGCAACTTGATACCGCTAATAACCGTTTTTCTCAGCAAGTAGATTTGTCTGTGAACCACAACATAACGGTTAAACTTGAGAACAAAATACTTAAAATATCAGAACAAAAAAATGAAGAAGACTTCGACTTTTTATCTGACTATTAAGGATCAACCTCTTAATGAAGAGCTTACAAACTAAAATATTTTTATTTTTTGTCTTATTGCTATTGTTAGTACAAGCCATTGCACTATCGACCATAGTGGCTGGTAACAAAAGCCAAGAAAGACAAGAAATCACTAATCGCTTAACCACAGCTAAAACAATATTTAGTGCACAATTTAATAGTCGACGAGATTACCTAAGCGCGTTTGCTGAAACTGCTGCTAAAGACTACGGTATTAAGCAGGTATTTGAAGATGAACTGCGTAGTTTGTTGGTGGCTCTGAACAATCATCGTAAACGTATTGACGCTGACCTTGCGATGGCTATTTCCTCAAAAGGCGTGATTACTGCACAACTTGTATTGGCTAAAAACCAAGCTGGCGAATCAAAAGTTAAGCAAGGTAATGAGCGTGAGCAAGTGTTTCGTTTCCCTCAGTGGTTAGAAAGCCAAGAGCAAGATCATCTCTACGTGTTAGGCGATTCAGTTTACCAAATTAGTTTGTCACCAATGACCGTGGGTGCCAAAACCATTGGTTGGCTTGCTTTTGGCTTTGAAATAGACCAAGAGCTTGCGCAACACTTTTTAAATATTACCCAATTACATACAGATTTTGCGATTAAAGTTGGTCAAGAGTGGCGTTTGATCGCTTCGTCTAATGCTGACGCGAAATTAGACTTTACTAAGCGCGTGGTTAATGGCGAAACACCTAATGACTACATTGCTATTGGTCATCATGTTGATGAAGCGGGACAATTGCAATTGGCGCTTGCCATGTACGGCTTACGTGCTGATATTGTTGAAGTATTACAAGAGCAATGGTGGCAGTTTTTAATCTTAACTTTTATCACCTTATTATTATCATTGGCGGTCGCCTACGTTATTGCTGCCTCAATTACTAAGCCGATTAAGCAATTAGTTAAACAGGCAAAAATTGTTGCCAGCGGTGATTATCATCAAACGGTACAAGTGAATGATAGTAGTGAGTTAGGACAACTCGCCAAAGAATTTAATGCGATGCAGTCGGCAGTATTATCACGTGAAAAAGCGATTATTCATCGTGCAAACCATGATCCTCTGACCGACTTACCAAACCGAAGCGTATTGAAATTAACCTTACAAGAGCTCGCAGATCGACAACAAGCTTTTACTGTATTTCATCTAAACCTAAGTCGTTTAAAAGATGTTAATGAAACACTGGGTCACGATGTTGGTGATTGGCTAATAAAAACAACGGCCAAACGTTTAAGTAGCTTAAAAGAGTTTCAATTACTTTGCCATATCGGGGCTGATGAGTTCATTTTGCTAGCGGAATTGAGTGACAACCATTCCAACGAATTTCTGGTGACGAAAGTGCATCAAGTATTAGAAGAAAATTGTGACTATCAAGGGATCAGTTTGCAATTACAGGTGCGCATAGGTATTGCTTCAGTGCCAGAACATTGTCATGACACTAAGTCTGTTCTACAAATGGCAGACACCGCCTTGCACCATAGCCATAAAGTGAATCAGCTAGTGCAGGTCTATCATCAAGAACTCGATGTAAATAGTGTCGAGCGTTTAAATCTGATTAATGATTTAAAAGATGCCATTATTGATGACCAACTGGAATTACACTTTCAGCCAAAATTAAATTTAACCTCAGGCATTGTTACTCATGTTGAAGCACTGGTGCGTTGGCGTCATCCCACGTTAGGGATGGTACCCCCGGATAACTTTATCCATATTGCTGAGCAAACAGGACAAATTAATGCGCTTACCCATTGGGTTTTTATCAATGCGTTAAAACAGTACCAAGCGTGGTGCGATGTTGGGCTAAATATTAGCGTGGCGGTTAACATTTCTGCACAGAACCTTAAAGCCACTGACTTTTATGATTTTATTTGTCAATCTGTTGAGCTTTATAATGTTCCTGCAGAAAAAGTAACCCTGGAAGTTACCGAAAGTGCCGTTGTTGATGACCCTGAAACGGCTATTGCCATTTTACAAAAATTTAAAGACCGTGGTATGCGAATTTCCATTGACGATTACGGCACCGGTTATTCTTCGCTAGCACAGTTAAAGCAATTACCCGTGCACGAGCTTAAAATAGATAAGTCTTTTGTTCAGCGGTTATGTGATGATGAAGATGATCGCATTATCGTCCGCTCTACTATTGAACTTGCCCATAATATGGGCTTAAGTGTTGTTGCTGAAGGCATTGAAGATGAATTTGCGCTTAATTGGTTAGCTCAGAATAAATGTGAGCTTGGACAAGGTTACTTTATTAGCCGCCCTAAACCGGCGAAAGAGCTGACCGTATGGTTATTGGCAAAAGAGCAGCACACTTTTGAATAGGAACAAGTTTTGTTAAAAATCGTTAGCTTAGCTCTATTATTATTCGCTATCAGTAATGTCAATTCAACTGAGTATAAATTGCACGGTGTTATCGACATTCGTGCAACAGCGGCTGATACGCTAGAGAGTTATGTTAATGGTGGTTATGGTAAGTTTACCAGTCATAATGGCGCTAATGTTTCGTTAGCGCAAGCGGGCGGCGAATTTATTGTTGATTGGGATATTGGCGTTAGTGCACATATTGTTGGCAATGCCTACAGCGATGAAAATGACACGACATTGGGGCTAACCGAAGCCTTTTTAAAATACCGTACGCTACCGAACGAAGCCGGCTATCGCTGGCAAACGAAAATGGGTATTTTCTACCCAGAAATTTCTTTAGAAAATAATGCCTATGCTTGGGCAAGTCGCAATACCTTAAATTCTTCGGCGATTAACACTTGGCTTGGCGAAGAAATTCGTCTGCTAGGTGCTGAAGTCGCATTAACCCGTTTAGGTAAATTTAATAATAACGCTTTTGATATTACTTTGGCGGCAACGGCTTTTGTTAATAATGACCCTGCTGGTGCCTTGTTATCATGGCATGGTTGGACTATTGGTAATCGCCAAACATTGTGGACCGAATCCAAAGCAATTCCAGATTTTCGTGCCCGCATGCCAGGTTATGACCTTAATGGTCAGGCGGCTAATTCAGAGCCATTTTTAGAGCTTGATGATAAATGGGGTTTCCACCTAAGAAGCAAAATTAATTTTCATCATAAAGGCCAAATTTCTGTTGGTTACTATGACAATAATGCCACACCCTATAGGGTTGAAAATGGCCAATATGGTTGGCGTACACGTTTTTACCACTTAGGTTTGAGCTGGCGCTTGCCTGCTGAATTTGAACTCAGCGCTCAGTATCTCAGTGGTGATACCTTAATGCAGAGCACAGCGCGTGTAGACATAGTCAATAACGATTATACAAGTGGTTACATTGCATTGTCGAAACGTATGCAAAAACACCGGATGACTTTGCGCTTAGAAGAGTTTTCAGTTAGCGATAATGACCTGACCGCTGGCGATAATAATGATGAATACGGTAAGTCTGCAACGGTGAATTATAGTTATAGGCTCAGTAAATCTTGGTTCTTATCCGTTGAATATAACTGGATTGCTAGCCAGCGTGCCGCACGAATGTACACCAACCAAACTATTAATTTGACGGAACGTCAGTGGCAGCTTGCTGCAAGATACTTTTTCTAGTGTCGAGTATCTTTACAAAACGTTATACGTAAATATTTGAGCTTTAGTTAGTGCTTTGTTATTTATAGTTTTTATCTGTTTGGCATTAAGTATTCAACCTAGCCTTAGTTGTATTGAATATATCGATTCAAGTTTGTGATATGTAGATATATACACTTACTGAAGGCTAGGAGAGCCAAAAATGATGAATTTTACACAAAAAATCAAATTGCTGATAATTTTATCTCTAGGATTTAGCCAAGCAGTTTTTGCTGAATTTATGGCTAATCCCGGCACTTGTAATACCGCTAATGCTTCATTAACCACCGTAGCATCGATTGCTCCTCCGGGGACTAACCTACTAACAACAAGTTACGACGCAACGAGTTGTGTTGGGGTTTATCCAGGTAATGATGATGCGCATGGATGGAGCTCACCTGACGTAAATATAGGTCAAGCGGGCGATGGCTTGCTCAATGGTGAAGGTATTTTCAATGGTGAAGAATTTGTTGATCCAAGTGACTTTCAAATATTAGACACTGATGGCGTTAGAAACGATCCAGGTTGGATACATTTAGCCCATTTTGACGCTGAAAATAATGCCGCAGGAAATGTTAGCTACAGCACAGTTGGCCCAGCGCCATTAAATGGTACGGGGTTAACCTTGCAAGTTAGTGACCTTTTAACCTTTTCTTTATCTTGTACAGGATCAGGTGAAAGTTTAACAGACTGTAGTGCTATCAATTGGTTATTAACCACTAAGTTAGACATTATCAGTGATGTTCAAGAATTATTGGGACCGTCAACATTTGACCATTTAGCTTTTTCTGTTAAAGCGGGAAATCAAAATAGTGGCGCAGGCTTTGCCGTTTACGACTTTAATTTTAAAACGATTTTTGCCGCGGAAAATAACCCTTTACTCAATTTTAATACCCCTTATCAGTTGGGCGGTACGTTAAATACAGCTGATTTAGGTGATAAAGGCATATCACATCTTAATGTATGGGCGCGAGATCCTGTTGACAGTAGTGTTAGAGTACCTGAACCATCAACATTGCTTTTGTTTGCGTTAGCAATGCTGTTTGTCAGCTATGTGAGAGTAAAAGCGCTTTAAATTCATTCAAGCACTTTGAAAATATCCGTGCTCTACCTTAAAACGCTTTCTGATTTAGGAAGCGTTTTTTGCATTTTAAGGGCAAAATTAAATCATTTTTAGTCATATTGTTATTTTAATGCACCTAGAAGCAGTTCAAGCAGCGAAATTCACTACCCTTAGTTACTTTTTTAACGCTATGATGTCACTCTAACGTTGTAAATACTGGAATATAATATGACCAATCCACAATTATTTATCGGGATGTTTTGTTTTGTTATTGCGCTTAATTGTGCTCAAGCGAGTGATTCTCCAAACACCTTAATAGATAAGCAATTGTGGCAAGCGTCGGCTGCTGTGAGTTCGTCACAGCCATTGTCAAAAGCAATTAATAGCCAAGCTAAATCTAGCTTATATTTTGATGTTGATATTGACTTGCTTGAACGACAACTGCTAACTAATGACTCGGTCATCATTGATTTACCTTTACCTAATGGTGAATATGTTCGGTATCGGCTGACGCCCTCGAAGGTTATGCATCCGGCATTAGCGCTAAAATATCCTGCGATCAGAACCTTTTCAGGTGTTCAGCTTGATAAGCCTGAAAACCAAGGTAAATTTGATATTACGCCACAAGGATTTCATGGCGTATTTAATCACGGTAATGAAACTATTTTTATCGACCCAAGTAGCAGAGCAAGTAATCGTCATTATCATAACTATTATCGTAAAGACGCTCAGCCTTTAGCTGATATTGAATTAACTAAGCGTTGGTCGCCGCGTAAAAGAGCAACAACGAGCGGCAGCACAACAGGAAATAAATTATCAACGAGTAGTAACGCAACACAGCTAGTCACCTATAAACTTGCCATTGCTACGACCGGAGAATATAGCGAATTTCATGGTGGTACCAAAGAACTTGTGTTAGCTGCATTGGTGACTTTGGTTAATCGACTCAATGATGTTTATCAGCGCGACCTTGCGATGCAGTTTGAATTGGTCGCTGAAAATGACAGTATTATTTTTCTCGACAGTGATACCGATCCGTTTGCAAATACTGATGAAGATATTGATTTAAATGTTGAGGTTATCAATGCTGGAATCGGTTTTAATAATTATGATATAGGCCATCTTGTGGGTACTGGAGGCGGCGGGCTCGCGAGTTTTGAAGCGGTTTGTAAAAGCTTTAAAGCTGAAGGGGTAACTGGCAGTTCTCGACCGACATCTGATACATTTTATATCGATTACGTAGCACATGAAATTGGTCATCAATTTGGCGCAGATCATACCTTTAATGGCACACAAGAGGCATGTGCCGGCAACAGAGTGTCTGGCAGCGCTTATGAGCCAGGCAGTGCTTCAACCGTGATGGGTTATGCGGGAATTTGTGCAGGACAAAACTTGCAGAATAACTCTGATCCCTATTTTCATATTCATTCTATCGACCAAATCCGCGCCTTTACCGCACCATTAGTTAACTGTGGTTTGCAAGCAACGCAAAGCAATGACGCGCCTATCGTTAATGCGGGTGCAGATTATACGATTCCAGCGAGAACGCCATTTACTTTAGTGGGTAGCGCGACAGATCCCGACGGTGATAATTTGACTTACAGTTGGCAGCAATTTGATTTAGGCGCAGCAAGTAGTAATGCTGCTCAAGATGCGATAGACGATGGCCAACGGCCGCTGTTTAGAACTTTTAGCCCAATAAGTAGTGCTGAGCGCACGTTACCCCAATTGGGTGATATTCTGGCAAACCGCTCGTCTTATGGGGAGGCGCTACCCAGCCTAACAAGAGCGTTAAACTTTCGATTAGTGGTACGAGATAATCAAAATAACCTCGTTGATGATGCTATAAAAGTGAATGTAATTGCGGTAGATGATGGTTTTAGTGTTAATGATATAGCAAGTTGGAATGGTTTTAGCCAAACGGTAACTTGGCATACAGCCGATACTGAAAATCCGCCTGTTGCTTGTGCCGCGGTCGACATTTTATTGTCAACGGATTCAGGCGCGAGCTTTTCACAAGTATTAGCGAGTAACGTTAGTAATGATGGCAGTCACGATATTACGCTGGCGAATTTAACGACCGATAAAGCGCGGATAAAAATAGCTTGTAGCGATAATATATTTTTCGCGATTAATAATGCCGATTTTGATATTACTTCAACAGATGCGCCACCGACTAAGCCTGTTTTCGTTAGCCAAAATAGTGTTGTTACTGATGAAGATATCGCCATTACCCTAACCACTGCGATGTTAGCATTTGAAAACAACCCAACGATTGAAAGTTTAGAGCTATTGAATGGCGAAAATTATGCTTTTAGTCAACTGAGTGTAACGCCATTAAGTAACTTCAATGGTGAGCTAATGGTGAATGTGACAGCAACGGCAAATGGTTTAGTGAGTGATGTTTTTCAAGTCAAGATAGCTGTTACTGCCGTGAATGATTCACCGATTGCTGTTGCCGATAGTATTAGCGTAGAGCAAGATAGCGCGGCAATAACACTTGATGTCTTAATTAACGACAGTGACGTTGACGGTGATGTCTTGACCGTTCAGTCCGCGGTTTCTGCCGGCAGCGGTGATGTGCAAATCAATGATAATAAAATTGTTTATACACCTGCTAGTGGCTTCAATGGTACAGAAATCATAACCTATACCATAGTCGATGCTGCACAAGCAACGGCGAGCACTGAGCTTACAATTGTAGTGACTGCGCCCCCTGTAACTCCTGCGCCGGTAGAACCAACACCAACTACCCCGCCAACCGTAGAGCCCGATAGCAGTTCGTCAGGTGGCAGTGTTTTTTATCTGTTGATTGTGATGATACTTTCAGGCACTCGACAGTTTACGCGAGGTCAAAGTCATGCTTAAAGGTTATGCGGTATTATGCGTTGGGTTATTAAGCTGGCTTTTTATTAGTGGTTGTAATGGTGACAGTGCGATAGAGGATAATCAAGAACGGCAAAATATACAGGTAAGTGAAGCGTTAGATATTGAAGTTGCCGATGCTATTGAACGTGCGCTAATAAAGGCTGATGTCCGCTTGTTACACAGCAAAGGTCGAAGGATTGTCGTACCCGGTTTAGAGTCCTATGACTTAGTGCTTTTGGAATCTCAATGTGGATTAAAGGCCCTAGAAAATAGTACTGACGTACTAAAGACACCAGAGCAACGTCAGCAGCAAAAGCAACAATACCGCTTTGCGAAACGCTACAATCAATTGATGTATCAGCAATGTCTCGCTGAGCTCAATGAATAATTTTTTTGAAACCAGTATCGAGCGACTAGCTTATGTCCCACCTTATCATAGCTAGTCGAATAAAATTAACCGCCGAATATGCCCTAGTTTATGATTATCGTTAACTGATGGATTCATTAGTTTAATTACGATAAATCTAAGTCTTTCGTTTGATCATTTATGTGGAGACAAGTTATGGGCCCACCTAGCTTATTACAAGCCGATGTTAACGCTAATAAACACTCGTTTTTACCTTAGTATTATCAAGGTAGCTTGCTTTTGAATGTTAATGTAGGCATTTATTGTTGATTGCATTGAGACTTGTAACCCGCCAACTGTTCAGCTTTCTTTTTTTATCAACAGATAATCTTTATTTCTCAGTTATGTTCTTAACAGTTTTTTTGATTCTTTGTACAAAATTTAACATTTGTTTTCTTGCTTGGGGTTTGAATTTCGTATGATATATCAACAAGTATTTACATGGATTTTGATTGATTAAGGGAATAATATGAACAAGTTAGCATTAACCAGCGCATTAGTTTTTTGCCTGCTATTAGCCGCATGCGGTGGTGGCTCCAGCGGCGGTAAAGCATCAACGGTAGAAGTTGTAAACAATGCCCCTGTCATTGATATGACCTCAACACAACGTATTACGGCTGGTCAGGTGGTTGATTTCAGTGTTGGTGTTTCTGATCCCGATGGCGACTCAGTAACTGTAGTATGGCAAGCGGACAATGCCGAGGTTACATTTTCGACTACAACAGACACTTCAACCAAAGTATCTTTTCCTGATTCCTCTATTGAACAAGTGATCAAAATTAGCGTTACTGCAACAGATAGTAAAGGGAAGTCGAGTGTAAAAACCATGACGGTAACACTTGAACCTTCGATAGCGTCAAACTTAGCACCGACTATTTCTTTACCTGGTGCTCAAGAGGCTAGAGGTGGTCAGAGTATAGTGCTAGTGGCAACTGTGCAAGATCCGGAAGGCGATATTGTTAGTATTGAGTGGCGTGCAAACAATAATGCGCTAGTATTTTCTGACCCGCAGAGCCTTACTCCAACATTAATGTTGCCTGAAGTAACTAGTGTAACAATCATTACCATTACCTTAATTGCTACCGACAGTCACAACAATAGTAGTGAAAAAACGTTAATATTAACCATAGTGCCAAGTGATACTGAACCAACACCTAATGTACAGTTTGAGTTAGCAGAGCGTTTTGAAACCACGTCTGGTGACGTTACTCGGTTAACAGCCCAATTTACCAGTAATGTAGAGACAACAGCGATTACGTGGAATTTATCCAGTTTTGACGACGTGGACGCTAGTGAAGAAAACAGCAGCGTTAATGGTGTAACAACAACAACGGTTACCTTTACTGCGCCATCGCTGACCGTCGCAAAAGAATATGCAATAAGCTTAGATATTATGACCGTATCCGGTGTTAAATTTAGTGCCGACAGTCGGGTTTTTGTTGCTGTTGATAATGCTATGTCACTTGAGGTTGTGCTAGCTGAAACTTATGCTGTTGATGAGGAATCAACGTTAACCATTACACCTGAAATTAATAATTCTCATGCGATTGACTCTTATCTATGGCAATGGTTTTCAGATCAAGAAATTACGCTATCAACGCCAACGAATAAAGTGCTGAGTCTAATTGCACCTGATGTTGATGCAGACATTACAGGACAATTGTCCTTAACAGTAACGATGGGCACATTGAGCAAAACAGTGATGGCTGATTTAACAATAAAGAATGATTTGGCCCCTAGTGACGTTAATGTAACAGCGTCAAAATCTACTGTCGTACAAGGCCAAACCATTGAACTTACGGTCGGCACCGATAATTTTCAACAAATCACCTCATGGTCCTGGGAAAATATAAATCTACAAGGTGAAAATATTCAAGAAAGTAAAACGGGCTATGAAATTACCGCCCCTCAGGTTGAAGGACAGAAAACCATGAGTGTTATTTATCGCGCCACGCTCAGTGATGGCAGTACAGTGCAAGAGGTAGGTAATTTTACCGTTTTGTCTAAATCAATGGCAAGAAGTTCAATTGATATGGAAGTGCTAACAGTGCCGCCGGTAAAAAGTAATGAAGAAACCGTGATAGACTTTCCTTTCACTGATAGGCACGGTTTAGTGGATAGCCTTTCCTTGAATACTGACACGACCTTTAATAGTTTTGATAAAGCAGAAGTTGCCTTAGTTGACGGCAAAGTGCGGTTAGTACTTGCGATAGGGGATTTTGATCTTCCCGTTGACCACTCTGATTATATTACTGTTATGGTAAAATTTGGCGTCCATGAAATCCCTTTTGTTATTCAGTTATCTATGATCAGCAAATAATTTACTACACAATCATTAGCCAGCTTTCGGCTGGCTAATGATTGCATGCTCTGAAAACTCATTGATTTTTTTGAGTACTCGCCGGCAGAATACGTAAAATCCAGTATAAGAATGCCGATGGCTAAGTGGAAAGCAAATTGTTAGTTTTTTCATTATTGATTGCTTTTACTAAAGTTTTGCAGCTGCTTTCAAAGCAACAATAAAAAGTATGGTTTTTACCGTTTGGTTAATTTCACTGCAAATAAGGCTGGATGAATACAGCTGACTTTAACCGGTGCAGCTATATCAATACGTATACCTTCACTTAATGACGTTATTGCGATTTTATTGGCTACATATACGGTCATCGCAGGTCTAAACCCACGCACGCACTAGCGGATGATATGGTAACGAGATGGCCACTATGTTGTGCTCTGAATATTTCCATCTTGCGCAATGGCGGCAATAAAGTTTGTTTAAGCTGTTTGCTAGCATGAAAATATCCCGTAGCAGCGAGCTTAGCCATATCAGCATTAATAATTACCCGCTCTAAGTTACCTAGCTCAAAAAAACGAACACCAATTTAATAACGATATAGCTTATAATTTTCATCAATATAATTAGTGTGCTAATTACTATCTCGATATCTGCTTAATGAGTAGCGTGAAATTGTATCGGATACACTTTAATATTTTCAGCTTAATATAAGAAAAATTAACATTAGCGCTGAAAAGCAATCATTAAAACTGCCGTTAACAATCGATAACTATTGATTTATATTATATATTTTAATCTTTTTGAGGTTTTAAATTACAGATTTTATACCTTTTTATGAAATAGCAATTGTTGGCTATGCTTGATTTTTATGCTTTATATCGTTAGTATGCAAATCATTAGTGCACTAACGATAAAATTAACACGGAGAAACTATGAACATTATGAGTGAAATTTCAGCAAAAAATCTTACCTCGAAAGGCCTTTATCTGGGCTGCCACCGCTAGCTTCTATATCTATCTATATTTTTTAAGCACACTTTTAAGTACACATTGATACTTTCTATCTCATTAGATAAAAGTCATAAAATCACTTAGTAATTATATATCTATTGCCGAATTATTGCTGTTACATACGCAGAGATTACTTTGAATATAGTCTCCTTAGATTATTTGTATTGTAGTGATATTTACTTTGAAAAATTGACGCATGATTGAAGCTGTCTCTTATACACATCTCCGAGCCCACGAGACGGACTCCTATCTCG
>OJDZ01000265.1_pt1 | contig 34007 bp, 29 predicted proteins | sample 1592981 | NCBI WGS metagenome assembly OJDZ01 (sample SAMN05416851, study PRJEB24817) | seawater metagenome | isolation source: Sea water | place: Canada:Atlantic | collected 2013-07
GATGTGTATAAGAGACAGATTATATAGAGTACACACTTAATGTCAATGTTTTTGTCAGCTAAAATAGAAAATACTGCTAAAATACATCGAACTCTAGATATCGCCGAATAAGATGGCGGTGAAGGAGGGATTCGAACCCTCGATACGCGTTAACGTATGGTTCCTTAGCAGGGAACTGGTTTCAGCCACTCACCCACTTCACCGAATCAAAGAGTATTGCGCTCTTTTGAGCTGGCTATAGTACAAAAAACCCCTGCCCCAAACAAGCAAAACTTCAAAACTCTCAAAGTCAGCGATTTGAGGCTGGGTTTAAGCAAAATGCCATGATTGAATGTTCCTCGTGCCAGCACGGATTTCACCCTAAAAACCAATATGCCCACCGATCAGACCTCTCGTGAGTGGCCTAAAAAGGTGGGCATTTTGCCAATAGAAAAACGCTGGGTTAAGAAACTTGGCGAGCTTTGAGCCCATACAGCGATGCCGCAGCAAAACTCACCGCGCAAAAACTGATCACCAAAACCGGACCGGTCGGCCAATCACTCAACAGCGACACAAGCAGCCCACCCAGCACACTGCAAATCCCAAGCAGGTAGGCCACAAGGTACGGACGACTCGCGCGCAGAGCCCCAAGTGCGGGCAGGATCAAGGTGGCGAAAACCACATAGACGCCAGCCAACTGCACCGAGGAGGTGATCGCAAGTGCGAACAGCAGGTAAAACCAGAGACCAGATCGTACCTTGGGCACGCTAAACCAGAGCACCCCCACGAGCAGATACACGGGCAAGTGATGCAATAAATCCTGCCAAGCAACAAACAAAAGTTGGCCTGAGAGCAGTTGCTGAGCCAGCTCAGCTCCCTCAGGCAGTCTGGCAACCATGACCGCCATGACCGAGGCGGCGAGGACATAACTGCAACCGATGACCGCTTCTTGCTGATCGGGCATGACTCGCTCAATCCACAGGAAAAACAATCCGCCGCCAAAGGCTAGAGCAAAAGCGCAAAACTGCAGCCACAGTGAATTGTGGTCACTGATCAGGCTGCTGCCCAACATCAGTCCCACACCCGCCAACTGTGCAACCGCCAGATCCATGAACACGATCCGCCGCTTCAGCACCTCAAAACCCAAAGGCACATGGATGATGAGGATCATCAAACCGGCAACCAGCGCCGGTCCGATCAGCTCAGCCCAGTTAAACAAGCTCAACGATTGGCCTCTAGCAAGCGTGTGATCGTCAGATCGAACAGACTCCTCAGATCAGCTGCCTTAGGATCGCCGCCGACGGTATAAGGCAAGACCAGAGCTGGTTTGCCTGAAGACTTGGCTGCCCAATCAGCAGGTTTTTTGGGCTCATAAGGCGCGCGAACCACCGCCACCACTCGCTTGTCTTTGAGTGCTGCGGCTGCTTTAGCCAAATCAGAGCCACTTGGAGACACACCCGGTTTCGGCTCAAGCGTGGCCGCCGTATTGATCCCTAACCAATTGAACAGATAGGAAAAAGATCGGTGATGCGCAACGACCCCTTTGTTCTCAAGCTTGGCCGCTTGTGACTGCCACTTGATGATCTGGGCGCTCCAGTCTCGCTCAAAACGCTTCTGGCGCTCAGCATAGATCGCAGAACCTTGAGGATCGATCAAGGAGAGCCGCTTAGTCAGTTGCCGTGAGATCGGTAGCAGGTTGCGCGGATCTAAGTGCACGTGGGGATTACCGGCGGCATGGATATCACCCAGACTGCGATCGACGACTTTAGGCACCTCGATCTTGGCCACCCAGTCCGAAGCCATCAGGTTGCCCATCGATCCTGGTTGGATCTTGGAGGCACCTTTTTTGATGAGTAAAGGCAGCCAAGCATCCTCAAGCCCTGCTCCTGAGCAAAAAACCAGATCCGCCCGGCGCATCGCGGCCAAGTGACTAGGGCGTGCTCGCACGTGGTGCGGGTCCTCAAAAGCCGTGGTGGCCGTGTAGACTTTCAAGCGTTCACCGCCGATTTCTTGGCTCAGCGCTGCCCACTCAGGTTCGCAGGCGAACACATCAACCGCCTTGGCCTGAGCACTTAAGGTCGCAGATAAGCTCAGAGCCACCAATCCCATCAACTTGATTAAATGTTTCATCCCAAAGGTCCTCTTAGTAGTTATGAGCGCTGTGGGCACCCAGACTCATGATGTACTGCAGCACCACTTGGTTATCGGTTTCTTGCCCGATATCCTCGCGGTTGAGTTGCAAGCGCACGCGGCTAAACTCACTCGAGCTCCAGTCGCCCATCACTGACCAGCTGCTGTAATCGTCCGCCTCGGCTCCCAGCAGCGCTCCATCTGGATTCATGTCGGCATAGCGCAAACCCACGCGGTACTCAGGGTGAAACCGATAAATCGACTGGGCATACCAACCGTCTGTTTTACGGTTTAAGTCGGTTGCATCGGTTTCGCTTGCAAACTCGCCATCTTCCACCTGATGAAAGTACTCCCCCTGCAAGGTTAACTGCTGGTAGCGCAGGTTTTGACTGGGGGAAAATGTCAGCTTGGCATCGACCACCGCCAAATCACTGTCTCCGGTGAAGCTCAGCTCATCATCGTTAGACTCGCGTCCGTTTGCCTCACCCGACAAATAAGATGCGCCAGCCGTAAAACTGGTTGAGGAGCTCAAATCCGCTCCAGTGCGCACAAAGGCAAGCCAAGCTGGACTGCTCGTATCTGCCTCGCTAAAGGGAAAGTCGTTGCCGGCAAATGCTCCGCCGCCAACCTCAACATACTGACTGGTCGGCAGCAAGTAGGAGGCCTGCACGCCGTCGTCGTTATAGGCGCCATCTAGCATCAAGCGATAGGGCAGCGGACGATCAGCAAAGTCATCGGTATGCGAATGCTGAGCGTTCAAATACCCCAATTGCCAAAGCGCTCGTCCCGCTTTCAGACTCAGTCCGCTTGGCAGTCCCAAATCTGGCAAGGTCTCAAGGTAGGCCTCTTCAAGCTCCACCTCGATCTCCCCTTCGTGCTCAGCCAAAGCCACGGTGACATTTCCGTAGAAGTTGTTATCGATGTTGCTTGAGAGCCTAAGTTCAGTGTGATCAACCGAGAAACCTTCTTTGCTGCGCTCACCCTCGTGTCCGATCGCATAGCCGCTGGGCTCACTTTCGTCCTGTGAGTAGCTGGCAAAGCGGCCATTTAATATCACGCCAATCTCGGGATTGAAGCGACTCGCGCCCGATCCAAAAATGCCAGTCGATCCGGGGGCTACCGCAGGCTGGGCTCTCTCGTTGGTTGCGGTTTGAGCGGCAACTGCCGAACCTGCCTGAGATTCAGCTAACGATGTGCTTGGGGCTTGCGCAACGACAGGTGCTGCCGCGACCGAGCTTTGGATAGCGCTTTGGTTACTGCTCAGCAGCAGCAGTTTGCGCTCAAGCTCCTCGATACGCTCAAGCAGCGCCTGATTATTGGCCTGAGTACTTGAAGTGTTAGCACTGCTGCTCACAGCAGAATCGGCGAAAGCACTGCTGCTCATCAGTAGCGCCAAGGAGGCAGCCAAAAAAGTTAGCTGAGTTTTAGCTGCGGATTTGATAACTGGTTTAGTGTTCGTTCTCATGAGTTTTTTCCTGAAGAATTTGATGATTTTTCAGGTGAAGCGGCTAGGCAAGCTGGCTCAAGATATAAGTGAGCCAACAGCACAACCAAATCACCTAAACAAAGTGGCTAGCAGGGGCTTTGAAAAAAGCCACGTGCAAGCGTGCCAAGCCAAAGCTGGCTTGATCAATCATGTGTCGCTAAGGGTTAGCGTCAGGAAAAAACGGGGGGAGCGCGGGGGTTGAAGAGTCGGTTGATTGGCAGCTCAGGAGCTGCAGGAGCGACAGGCGCAAGCACGAGCAGCTGCGACTCTGGGACAGGCAGGGTAAAACCTGCAGCATCTAACGCCTTGTCGCAGTTTGCGTAGTGAAGCACCACACAGCTATGACCGCTGTGCTGGTGATCAGCAAAGCCGTACGATGCCCCGTGGAAGCCTGCGAAGACTTGGGCCGTAATCAAGGAGATAAAGCAGGCAAATATCAGTTGCCTGAGGGTGCGCAATCGCAAAGCTTAAGTGCTCATGTGCCAATTGTCTGGGGCAAATTATACCCTACCTCTTGGACGGGGTTAACCAGAGTGGGCATTTTACTTAGGTCTAATTGTGATAAACCCAATTAACTAAAGCCAAACTCCCAAACAGGAAGCAGATACCACAGACTGATCGAAGCTTGCGCCGTGAGCAAAAACACACAATTTTCAACGGCACGCAATCGTTGGTTTGCGGCGGCTGTGATACTATGCGCAAATGACTAAATCCAATGAAAAAACCTGGCAAGACCCTGAGTCTGAGCAGGAAAAAAGCCGGTATGAAAACCCGATCCCAAGCCGCAAGCTGATTGCTGAGACCATCGAGGGTGGGGTCAGCAGCTATGATGCGCTGGTTGCCCACTTCGAGCTTGAAAAAGTGGCGCAGAGCGACGCGCTCAAGCACCGTATCAAGGCGATGCTGCGCGATGGCCAACTGGTTGATCGATCCGGCGATCTGAGTGCGCTTGAGCCGCAAGACCCCAACGCCCTATTTGAGGCGATGGTGCAAACTCACCCCAAGGGGTTTGGTTTTGCCGTGATTGAGGACTCCGAGGACTTCTTTATCTCTGCCAAAACGCTGGCTCAGGTCTTCAACGGCGATAAGATCCGTGTGACCGAGAGCCCGCAAGATGCGCGCGGCAAAAAACAAGCGGTGATCTACGAGATCCTCGAGCGCCGCCAAAACGAGTTCATCGGCACCCTGCAAGACCAAGACGGTTTGGTGGTTCAGCTAGATCAACCAAATGCCCACCAGAGCGTGGCGGTGTCAGCCAGTCAAGCCAGTCAATTAGGCTTAAATCTGGGCGCGACCGTGCGTTTGGGTGTTTTGAGCTGGCCTACGGCATATGAGATCGCAAGCGGTAAGATCCTGGGATCACTTGAAGATTTAAACGAGCGCGAACAGATCGTCGCACGTTCACTTCTAGACTATGAAATCCCGCACGAGTTCTCAGCCAAAGCTGCCAGCCAAGCTGAAGCGCACAAGGAGCCGATTTTCCCAGACCCGAGCGACGCAAGCCGCCGTGATCTGCGTGATGTCGCCTTAGTTACCATCGATGGGGCGGACTCCAAAGACTTTGACGATGCGGTTTATGCATGTAAAACCGACAAAGGTTATCGCCTGCAAGTCGGCATCGCGGATGTGTCGCACTATGTGAAAACCGAGAGCGCGCTGGATCTTGAGGCGTATGAGCGTGGTACTTCGGTTTACTATCCTCAGCAAGTGATTCCGATGTTGCCCGAAGTACTCTCAAACGGACTGTGCTCGCTCAACCCAGAAGTCGACCGCTACGCACTGGTTTGCCAAATCGAGTTCAACTTAAAGGGTGAAGTACAGCACTTTGAGTTTTATACCGGCATCATGCGCTCGCACGCACGCCTGACCTACGATCAGGTCAATATCCACTTAGAGGGCGGCGACTTACCGCCCAACATCGCCAAGCTCCCAAGCGACAAACAAACGCCAGTACTGGACTCAATTAGGGCGCTGAGCGAGTTGTATGGCAAGTTAACCCTACTTCGTGCTGAGCGCGGTGCGATGGACTTTGACTCACCAGAGGTTTACATGACCTTTGAGGAGTCAGGATTGATCGATCAGATCTTACCGCGCAGCCGTGGTCGCTCACACCGGATCATCGAGGAGTGCATGCTAGCGGCCAACATCTGCGCAGCTGAGTACGCACTTAAAGGCGACTCAGATGCCCTTTTCCGTAACCATTTGCCACCTGAGGGTGAGAAGTCACAGCGCTTAAAAGACTACTTAAGCGGATTTGGTATCGACTTCCCAAGCGAAAAACCGACGCACAGCGACTACCAGCGCGTGCTCAAGCAAATCGAAGATCGACCCGATGCGGACGCGATCCAGACCATGCTGCTGCGCTCGATGATGCAGGCAAACTACGGGCCGGAAAACCAGGGTCACTTTGGCTTGGCGTATGAGCAGTATGGTCACTTTACCTCGCCGATTCGCCGCTATCCTGATCTGATCATGCACCGTGCGATCAAAAACCACATCAACAAAACCGATGCGCCAGTCGCTGCGGTCAGTATCGCGGATGCCGGTCTGCACTTGTCTCAAGTTGAAAGACGGGCAGACGAAGCCACGCGTGACGTCATGGCCTGGCTCAAGTGCGACTATATGCGCCAGCATTTAGGCGAGGAGTTTGGCGGGACCGTGACGGGTATCACTAACTTTGGTCTGTTTGTGAGCCTAGAGGGGCTGATGATCGACGGCCTGGTGCATATCTCAGAGATCGGTGACGACTACTTTGAAGTGGATCCGGCTGATCGTGCGCTGGTTGGCCAGAAAACCGGCAAGCGGATTCGCATGGGCGACCCCTTTGCAGTCAGGATCGCTGGCGTCAACATGGACTCCCGCCAAATCGACTTTGTCCCGCAGAGTAAAAGCGTGTCTAACCCCGCCAGCTCAACCAAGGCCACGAGCGGCAAGCCCAAACGATCTGGTCGAGGCGGCAAGAAACGCTAAGCTTAGAGCCACCCAAATCAGGGTCAAATGTCAGCTAGGCCCACAACTCGCTTGAGTTGTTGATCTGTTGATTATCACTTTGCTATCAAAAAACCGGCACCTTTGGTGCCGGTTTTTTATTGTCCAACTATGTGTCTGAGTAAAGTCATGAACCTTTATTGCTTCTTAGCTGTGAGGTTAAATCAGGCAGGCTAGCTAAACCACTGTATCCATCAGACTTAGGCATCGCGCTTCAGAGGATCGCGGCTGATCCGCCCACTTTATCAACTAGGCTTCATCACTTTGTATGCGAACTACTTTGAGCAAAGTAAGCGACCGCATGGTTGCTAATACTTCAATTCACCATCTAAGCCTCAAGCTATACCTCTAGGTGAGCCAACTCGCCCAACTGACAGCCGCAAACTGCGGCGCGCCTGATAACTTAAGCTGTGACGAAGCAGACATTTGACTCATAAAAAAACTGCTCATGTGAGCGGTTTGATCTAACTAAGCGGTACTGATCATTTAGTACCAGCCAAACATCTGCAGCAGGTAAGGAGCAAAAGACACAATAACCAGAGTGGTGAACATGATCATGAAGGGCAAGATCCAACGCTCGTAGCGCCAGTAGAAAGACTTATGAGCCACTTCAGCATCAGCTTCACGCATCTCATCCTCACCCACTACCTGACGAGCCAGCAGCTGGTTAAGGGCAACTGGAGGCGTCAGATAACCCAGCTCAAACGCAGTCAGTACGACCATCCAGAAGTGAACCGGGTGGATACCGTTTGCATAGGCAATCGGCGCGATGGTGGCGTTAACCAAGATCGCCGCACCAAAGGGCTCCATGATCATGCCGATCAACACCAAGACAAAGGTAAACACCATCAGAGCGACCAGCGTTGAGCTGAACTCGGTTGGCATATTGAGCATGATCTCAGAGCGCTCAATCAATCCGCCGGTGACGATGGAGAGCGCCATGAGCACCACCAAGGCACCGATATGACCAATCGTCTCGTGAGTTGCTACAGCAGTTGAAGCAACAAACCCACTACGCACTGGCTCGCCGCTCACCACGTCGCTGGCGTGACTCTCGTGAGTGACCACCAGATCATCTCGGTCATGGTAGGTGTTGATCGCGAACTGATATAGAGCGATACCAAAGATCGCCAGCACCACGTAGACCAGATCGAAAGTGAAATCAACGAACCCAAGATCCAGATTCCAAGCCAGCGGAGACACCAACCCAAAGATCTTCATGAACACGCCATACAGCCCACTAACCAAGATTGGCATCGCGATGTAAGGAGTGATCTTCTCTATGTTTTCTTTGAAGCTCAGACCGCGAACATACTTGTCATAGAACAGCACGACGAGCAGCACAAACGGCAAAATGGTAGAGGCGGTGAATTCGTTGAGTTTTGAGCCCAATGCTTTATCAAAGAACAAGATGATAGCAAACGCAACAATGATGTAAGGAGCGACGTAACGCAGCGCGTAGGCAATCTCAGGCAGAGCGTCTGCAGGATTACGCACTTCAAACTTACGATCAGCCAGCATCAAGCTGGTTAGGAACAGCAAACCACCCGATACTGCAAACACCAAGAGACCTTTAGAGTAGAGCTCATCGGTGGTGACCTGATTGTTCAGCGCGGCGATGACCACGATCACCAAACAAGGTCTGAGTACCACACCGAGTGAACCCGACATCGCTGTCATGGCGAGCGCATATTGGCGACGAGCACCTGATCCATAAACTTCGCGGTAGATGATGGCACCGGCGGCGATAACAAATACACCCGATGCACCGGTATACGCAGTCATGACGGCGCCTGCAATCATCAAGATGACCGACAGGGTTTCAGGCGACAGATTGAAGGGCCTGAGCATGTCCATGAAGTAATCGACCACAGCCGTTTGCTTAAGCAACATACCGATCCAGATAAACAGAGCCAACTTCAAGAAGATACTAGAGAACTCTTCGATCTGACCCAACCAGATACCCACGCCAGACGCGTAGTCCATCCCGAACATAAAGATCAGCGTACAGATGATACCCAAGGTGGCGTAAAGCGGGATGCTGAGCATCGCCATGCCCCAAGTGCCTTGCTCTTCTGATCGCTTCTGGAAAGCAAACTTATACAAACTGATGACCGCAAGCACGGTAAACATGAGCGCCCACAAACCATGGAACAGCAGTTTGGAGAGCTCGGTTGACAGGTTACTGTTATACAAATTGAAGAAATAGATACCGTTTGAAATCGCCAAGAGCGTATTGGCAATCGACATGGCAGAGTTGTAAACGATAAAGTCACGTGTGGTATGAGCAGGTCTCAAGCCAATGTGGTGGGTCTTGATCGTGGTTGTGATCGCTGAAATAAACAGGATCGACAACAGCAAAACTTGTTGCCAGTTCACCCCAAGACGGGTAATCCACAACAGACCGGTCTCAATTGCGCGGTAAGCCTTAACCCCTGGGGTGATGTAATCTTGAACCTTGGTGTAAAGCTCGACTTTTTCGACACAAACTTGCTGGGCTGCCATCACCGATTGTCTGAGCTCATCTCGATTGGGTCCGCCAAACAGGGCAGCAAACTCATCGGCTTGTGAGGCGATCATTTGCTTGTCGACCAATGCCTCGACATCTGGATTTGGGTTACAAGTAGGAGCGGGCATATCGGCGCGCAAATAAGAGTACTGGACTCCATTTGCCTTATCCCCAAAGAGCTGCTCACCAATTTTTAGCAGCTGGCCTTGAAGCATCTCACCGGAACCGATGATCAACGTCAGCATCAATAAGCCAAATATCACAATCGTGGACAAGTATTTCCACGTGCGCTCGATCGGGCTCTCTTTGGGGTTGGATGCGTTCATAAAATCCTTATTAGGTTAACTGTGCGGGCCATAGCCCGAGTCAATAGGACCAATCCATGGCAATTGCCGGTTATGATGCCTTAATTAGGGCAACCTGGATAGCATAGGCTAAAAAATGCCCGTTTTTTTAGCGTCAAATTCGCGCCTTCCGCATTTTATCCGATCAATCGCTTCCAACCAAGCTGACTTTATCCTGCTTTTTTACGACCAGCGAGCAACCGATACAGCAAAAACAAGCAGCCTGCAATGACGACTCCATCCAGATGCGCTTGGGTGACCACCACGGCGCCAATCAGCTGCTCGGTTTCAACCGATACCCCAACACCTATTTGCTCTAAAGCGACTTTAATCACCGCGCCTACCAACAGTAGCCATGCCGTCATGCGATCAAAGCTCACCAGATGAGCATCTAACAGTCTGGATGCCGCAAAAAACACGCACAATCCATGCAGTACACCCGAGAGCCCGGCATAGCGGGTAATAGATAAAGACTCCAGCTGATCAAGCTCAATCAAAGTAGCGCTCACTCCAATACTCAACACGATAGATATCAACCAAAACTCAGTACGGCGCGGTCTGAGCAGATACATGAGCATGATCAGCGTGCCGACATCCAGCACGTAGTGATTCCAATTGAGGTGCACCCAGTGGCCGGTCAACCAACCCAAGGCGTAGCTCACGCCTTGTTGGTTGATATCAAGATAGAAGGTTTCGCCGCCAAACTGCAGTATTGCTGTGATCAAAACAACCAGGGCAGCGTCTATCCACCCTGTCTTGGCAGCAGATTCAGGGCAAAAAAAACCACCGCACTTGGCGGTGGTGTTGGGTAGCAAGCTTATAAGATGTCGCCCAGATCAATATCAAGATCCGACTCACTGGCACCCGCTGCCTCATCCCAGAAGATCGTCAAGCCATCTTCAACTGGAGCACGGTGTCCGGTGTTTTTGGACCAGTAAGCATCAGCCACGTTGGTCACGATTTGACCGGCGATGGTGTCGATCAAGCGGAACTTCTCGTTGACCTGAGTTTTGCCCACGGTCGCACCATAAGTTCTGATCGAATCACGGATCAGCGCATCATCACCAGTTGAAACCGCAGCAATCGCGTAAATCGCGTGCGGGAGACGAACGCCCTGCGCTTCACCCAGTTTGGTTTGTTCTTTCATGACCACAAACGGATCAGGCTTGCCTTCTTTCATACCGGGCAACAAATCCCAGATCGCCGCACGAACTGCCAGCGGTGCGCCCCAAAACTGAGTGTTATCCAAGCAGGTCATCGCACGTTCCACTTTCGCAGCAACGTCTTTAGGGACACCTACTTGGTTACCTGAGTTGACGTCACTTGGGATCGCCTGCAAGCCGGACAGCATCGCCAGCATGTAGATGGTTTTTTCCATGTCGGTGCGCAATTTGGGGCAATCTTCACCAACACGCATGCGCTGTCTGGTTTCGATTTCCTGAACATATAACTGATAAGCCTGATACTGGCGTCCAGCTGCTAAAGCTGCCCAGTCTTTTTGAGCAATACGCGCATCCTGCGCCTCTGCTACGTTTCCAGCTTCAGCGGCGCGTAAGTAGCGAAGCTCGTGATCGACCGATTTGCTGTCCGCACAAACGGCTGAGCTGGTATAAATCAAGGCGCCAACTTTACCGACATTTGAGCCAAAAGATTCAGCTGCAACAATTAGCGGAGCCAGTGCTGTAGAGGACTCACACGCCATAGTAGCGTCGCTGACCGTCAAGATCGGCGCAGCTAAGTGATGCTCCACATAACTTAAGCCGACGTTAGCGCCGATGCGGTTCAACTGAGAACACGCACCCAAAGACACAGCAACGACCGTGCTGATCAGTGCGGTTTTCAAAACAGAGACAGATTGAGAGTTGGGTTGAAAGCCCATGATACATTCCTTGTGATCGAATCTTCCTTTGGAGGTTAAATTAGCATGCTTTTAGAAGTGTTAAAAGTTGTTATTGACAAGCTGATCGATTTAAAGGCAAAAAACCTCGAGGTTTTCACCTCAAGGTCATTTTTAAGCGGCACTAAAACCAGTCAAATGCCAGCCTATCCAGCTTCGCCATAAACAGAAACTCGGGCTACGATCGGGCCAAGTTTCTGTGATGGTGGGCAGATTAGTCTTGAGCGATGTCTTTTAACACCAGCTTGATGCGGCCACGGTTGTCCACTTCAGCGGCCAAAACCTTGATTTGCTGGCCTTCGGTTAAGTAGTCAGTGACTTTCTCGACACGCTCGTTTGAGATCTGCGAGATATGCAGCAAGCCCTCAGTGCCCGGCATGATCTCAACAAACGCACCAAAATCGACGATACGAGTCACTTTACCGGCATAGATAGTGCCCGGCTCAACTTCAGCTGTGATCTGTTCGATCCTGAGCATCGCCGCGCGAGTTGAGGCTTTGTTTTCACCAAAGATACGAATCGTGCCGTCGTCATCGATGTCGATCACTGCGCCAGTTTCTTCGGTCAGCGCACGAATCGTCGCGCCGCCTTTACCGATCACGTCGCGGATCTTGTCAGCTTTGATCTGCACGGTGGCGTAGTTTGGTGCGTTCGCGTTGATCTCGGTGCGGGCTTTTGGCAGCACTTCGTTCATGGCAGCCAAGATGTGAATCCGGCCAGCGTGCGCTTGTTTGAGCGCCTGCTCCATGATCGCCTCATTGATGCCTTCGATCTTGATGTCCATCTGCAGCGCAGTGATGCCGTTTTGGGTACCAGCCACTTTAAAGTCCATATCGCCCAAGTGATCTTCATCACCCAAGATATCTGACAGGACAGCAAACTGATTGCCCTCTTTAACCAGACCCATGGCGATACCGGCAACTGGAGACTTAACCGGTACACCGGCATCCATGAGCGCTAAAGAGGCGCCGCAGACCGAAGCCATGCTGGAGGAGCCATTTGACTCAGTGATCTCAGAAACCACCCGCATCACGTATGGGAAGCGATCGCCCTCAGGCAGCATCGCCTGCACGCCGCGGCGAGCCAGACGACCATGACCGATCTCGCGGCGCTTGGGGCCCATGTCACGGCCAGTCTCACCCACTGAGTAAGAGGGAAAGTTGTAGTGGAGCATGAAGTTGTCGGTTTGTTTGCCGAGCAGCGAGTCATAGATTAGCTCGTCGCGTGAGCTACCCAAAGTGGCCACAACCAGCGCCTGAGTTTCACCGCGAGTAAACAAAGCAGAACCGTGAGTCTGCGGCAGCACGCCGGTTTGCACGTTGATCGCGCGCACAGTATCAAGCGCACGGCCATCGATACGCGGTTTGCCTGACAAGATGTTGCCACGAACCGTGTTGTACTTGAGTTCTTCAAATTCACCGGTGACGTCGTCTTTGCTGATCGCGCCTTCTGCTGATTGATCTTCAGAGACAAACTGAGCCACAGCAGCGTCTTTGATCTCACCCAGTTTCGCGTAGCGCGCTTGTTTTTCAGTGATCAGATAAGCTTCTGATACGGCTTCAGCATAGTTAGCTTTAAGCTGATCGCGCAGATCGGTGTTGATCGCAGGGGCGGTCCACTCAGACTTAGTGACACCAACCTCAGCAACTAACTCATTGATCGCGTCGATCGCCACCTGCATGTGCTTATGCCCGTAAAGTACGGCGCCAAGCATTTGGTCTTCTGAGAGCTCTTTGGCTTCAGACTCAACCATGAGTACCGCATCTTTGGTGCCAGCAACCACCAGATCAAGCGCAGAGGTTTTTAGCTGATCATGAGTCGGGTTGAGCACGTAAGCGCCATCGACAAAACCGACACGGGCACCAGCGATGGGGCCATTGAACGGGCAACCCGAAAGCGACAGGGCAGCAGAAGCACCCAGCATCGCCGCCATATCGCCGTCGCGGGTTTTGTCTGAAGACACCACGGTACAGGTGACCTGTACTTCGTTCACATAACCTTCGGGGAACAGCGGGCGAATCGGTCGGTCAATCAGACGCGAGGTCAAGGTTTCCATCTCGCTGGGGCGACCTTCGCGCTTGCCGTAACCACCCGGGATACGGCCCGTGGCGTACATCTTCTCGCCATAGTTAACCGTCAGCGGGAAAAAGTCTTGGCCTGCTTTAGCTGTATCACGCGCGACCACAGCGACTAGGACCGTGACGCCGCCCATGTTGACCAGCACTGAGCTGGCTTGACGAGCGATCCGGCCGGTTTCGATCGAGCAGGGCGTATCGCCAAATTGAAATTCTTTTTTAACTACGTTGAACATCGGTATTCCTTGAGCTTTGACGTTTGAAAAAAGCCCCTAACGCTTAGAAGCTAGCAAAATGCCCACCTTGGCAAACTGACCGCCAAGCCTTGGGCTTAAAAACTTATAAGGGTTAGAAGCTGCTTTTTCGTCGTCGGTTGAAGTTTTGCCGCCTGCATAGGCAACCGGCGGGGACATTTTACACTTGCGCTTGAGCGATCACCACCCAAGATCTGCGCTCATAAAAAAACCTCCACGAGGGAGGTTTTTTTTAAGGCTTGCGCTTAGCGGCGCAGACCCAATGACTCGATCAGCGTGCTGTAGCGATTGAGTTCTTTTTTCTTCAAGTAATCAAGCAGTTTACGGCGCTGGTTAACCATACGAATCAGGCCGCGGCGGCTGTGGTGATCAGCTTTGTGCTCTTTGAAGTGCGACTGCAAATCGTTGATGCGGATGGTCAGCAGAGCGACTTGAACTTCTGGAGAACCGGTGTCATTAGGGGTGCGCTGGTACTGCGAGATGACGTTTTCACGGTCTTGGTTGGTCAACATGGTCGTATCCTTGAGGGGCTTATGACAACGATTGGCCGCGCCTCTCAGCAGCCAAACGGGGTGATCGCGTTATCGATCAGGGCGGGCAGTTTAACCGGTTTTAAAAGGTGCGTCAAAGCTCTCGGCCAAGCAACAACTAGGCGGAGGCGCTTGAGTAATTAAGATTGAGTCAAATGCCCTCGTAGCTGCCAGTTCAGGTTACCTATTTTACGGGCCCGACCCATCAATCTCCCAAGTGAATCATGCGCTTGGGTTGCAGGCGACCGCCCGGTTCAAGCGCGCATAAACCCGCGAAGCACTCATCAGGCGATCCGACGCGGATCAACTCAATCTCCTCAGGCTTACCGGGTTGATCCCTTGTGCCAGATGCGTTTGGCGTAGTGCTGGATTCACTGACATTTTGCTCATGATCCGCTTGCAGACTTTTAAGCTGCTCATAAATGTTCAGTCGCTGGCCGATGCGTAGGCGCGTGATCTGCTCAGGTTCAAGCTCAACGTATCGCAAGTGCTTGAGGCCAGCATCGGGAGCCAGCAAGGTGACTTCGTTAAGTTTCTCAAGATCTGCCAAGGTGCGCGCCGTGCTCACATCGAAGCAGCTGGTGCTGCTTCTTCTGAGCTGGCTCAAGTGCCCAAGCGTGCCCAGCGCAGCGGCCAGATCTTCGCCCAAGGTGCGGATATAAGTGCCTTTAGACACCGTGGCGCTAAAGCGAATACTGGTTTCAGATTCGCTTTGGATCAACTCAAGTAGACGAAGCTCGTGTACGGTAATCGGCCGAGCGGCGCGCTCAATCGTGATTCCCTCGCGTGCATATTCATATAGTTTTTTACCATCGACCTTGATTGCCGCATACATGGGCGGCATTTGCATGAGATTTCCGCGCAAACCCGCCATCGCGGTTTCAATCTTTTTTTCATCAAGCATGGCTACAGCGGCAGTTGCTACTACCGCCCCCTCAAAGTCGCCAGTGTCGGTTTGCTCGCCGAGCTTCAGGGTTGCCTCGTAAGTTTTATCGCTATCGAGCAGGAACTGGGAAAACTTGGTTGCCTCGCCCAAACATACCGGCAACAGTCCGGTTGCCATCGGATCAAGCGTGCCAGTGTGACCGACTTTTTTTACACGAGTCAGCCACTTGATCTTTTTCACCACGCCTTGAGAGGTGATTCCGGCGGGTTTGTCGATCAGCAGGATTCCATGGGCAGAGGGAGTCAACTTGAGCATATCGCTACTTTTAGTAGATTAAAAAAATGCACCACTTAGGGTGCATGTCACGTGACTTACGCTTAGCGATCAAGCAATTAGTTGGCCTGATCCGCATCATCACTTGAGGTGTGTTCAACATCCTCTGAGTCAACCGATTTAGTCTGGTTGGCTTTTTCGATCAGATCAAGCATGTGGTTGCCGTGCGCGGTCACTTCGTCGTAGTGAAAGCGAATACGCGGTACGGTGCGCGTATTCATGCGGCGGCCGAGCTCACTGCGCATGAAACCAGAGGCGCCATTTAGGATCTTAAGACTTTCTTTGTAGTAGTCCTTGGACTGCTTATCTTCAAGCTCAGGATCCATGATGGTCACGTAAGCGTCGGCGTAACCCAAATCCGCGCTCACCTTAACCGCACTGACCGTAATCAGAGTGGGGAGCCTGGGATCCTTGATCTCGTTACGGATCAGATCAGCGATCTCACGCTGGATCTGATCACTGATGCGTTTAAGCCTCTGGTTCATAGAGTGCGCTCAACCTCGTGCACTTCGTAAACCTCGATTTTGTCGCCTTCTTGGATGTCACGGTAGCCTTTAACCGCCAGACCACACTCAAGACCCGATTTAACTTCGTTGACGTCGTCTTTGAAGCGGCGCAGTGACTCAAGTTCACCTGAGAACACCACTTTATCGTCACGCAGTACACGGATGGGTTTTTTGCGGTAAATCGTACCTGAGTCGACGATACAACCGGCAGCCGCGCCAAATTTAGAGGAGCGGAACACTTCACGAACACCGGCCACACCCAAGATTTGCTCACGGTGCTCAGGCGCCAGTTTACCGCTCATAGCTGCCTTAACATCATCAATCAAATCATAGATCACGCTGTAGTAACGCACGTCGATATCGTCGGCGTCCATCTTGCGGCGTGCTGTGGTGTCAGCACGGACGTTAAATCCAAGCAGAACCGCTTCAGAAGACTCAGCCAGCACCACGTCAGACTCGCTGATCGCGCCAACTCCGGATGAGATGATGTTGACCGCGACTTCGTCAGTGTTGAGTTCTTCAAGCGCGCTGCTCAGTGCTTCTAGCGAACCACGGACATCGGTTTTGAGAATCAAGTTAACTTGCTGAACTTCTGCTTTACCCAGATTTTCAAACAGGTTTTCCAGACGCGACTTAGATTTGCGATCCAGTTTGGATTGACGCTCACGGTCACGGCGGAACTCAGCCACTTCACGCGCTTTCTTCTCGTCTGCTACTACCAAGAACTCAGCACCTGCTGCCGGAGCATCAGGTAAGCCCAAGATCTCAACCGGGATCGAGGGACCCGCTTGTTTGATTGGCTTGCCGTCTTCGTCGGTCATGGCGCGAACTTTGCCGTAAAACTCACCGGCTAAGACCAAGTCGCCTTTTTTGAGCATGCCTTTTTGTACCAGAAGCGATGCAATCACGCCGCGAGACTTCTCTTGGCGAGACTCGATCACCACACCTTGAGCCATACCATCGGTGGCTGCGGTCAGCTCCATGATCTCAGCTTGCAAGCCGATCATCTCAAGTAACTCATCAATCCCGTCACCCGTGGCCGCTGAAACTTCCGCGATAGGCGTATCGCCGCCCCATTTTTCAGGGACGATTTCTTTGACTGACAACTCGTTCAAGACTTTGTCTGGATCGGCGCCTTCTTTGTCCATCTTGTTGATCGCAACGATGATCGGAGTGCCAGCTGCGCGCGCGTGATCAATCGCTTCAGCGGTTTGCGGCATCACGCCGTCGTCTGCGGCGACCACGATCACCACGATATCGGTGGCTTTGGCACCGCGAGAGCGCATGGCGGTAAATGCCGCATGGCCCGGGGTGTCAAGGAAAGTGATCATGCCGCGATCGGTTTCAACGTGATAAGCGCCGATATGCTGAGTGATCCCGCCAGCTTCGCATGAGGCGACTTTAGCTGAGCGAATCTTATCGAGCAGTGAGGTTTTACCGTGATCGACGTGACCCATGATGGTCACGACCGGAGCGCGGGTTTCTACATTAGTGCGAGCGTCGCCGGCCAAATCGCGGAGGCGATCTTCAGCGTCAGTATCGCTAACGAGGACGGGGTTATGTCCCATCTCCTCAACGATCAGTGCAGCGGTCGCCTGATCGATGGTCTCGTCTTCTTTGACCATCTCGCCCATCTTCATGAGCATCTTGACGACTTCGCGTGCTTTAACCGCCATGCGTTGAGCCAGATCAGTTACCAGCACTTCTTCTGAGATTTGTACGTCATAAACCTGACGCTCGACCGGCTTAGCAAAACCGTGTTGACCAGCCTGTGACGTTTTAAGGCCTTTAGAGCGCGCGCGAATCTCTTGCTCGGTTTGCGAGCTGCGGCGCTTGCGGCCACGAGCAGCGGTAGAGCTTGATCCGCGTTTGATTTCTCGGCGCTCGCGCTCAAACGACTCTTCTAGCGCATCTCCCACCAAGCCTTCGGCCAGCGGATCGTCTTTTTTGGTCACGACTGCAGGAGCATCTTTACCCGCGTACTTAGTGGCCATTTGACGCATTTCTTCAAGCGTGCGTTTTTGCGCTTCTTCAGCCGCTTGGCGGCGCGCTTTTTCTTCCAACTCTTTTAAGCGCGCTTCTTCTGCTTCACGTGCTTTACGATCCGCATCCGACTCTTTAGATGCGCGAGACTCAGGTTTAGGCTTGGCTTTTTTCACCACCACCGGCTGAGCACTCTTCTTCGATACCACCTGCACACTCTCGGCCGTGGTTTTTTTCGATTTAGAGAAGTTAGCGCGCATGGCATCTAGCGTGGCTTTTTGACGAGCGTCTGATTCAGAGCGCGCCTTATCCTCTTCAGCCTGCTTAACTTTTGCTGCCTCAACATCAGCGACTCGCTGAGCTTCGCGCTCTGCCGCGTCTCTTGCGATTGACTCAGCATCTGGCTTCTCAAACGTCTTTTTCTTACGAACTTCAACGTTGATTGAGCGCGACTGGCCCGAAGTCCCGGTACCTTTTAGGGTCGTGACTGTCTTGCGCTTCAAGCTGATGCGCTTTTTATCGGTCTGGCCATGTGACTTTTTCAAAAAAGCCACCAAGCGCTCCTGCTCATCCTCAGTTACCGGATCAGTTGCGACGCGATCAGGCATGCCGGCTTCCACCAACTGCTCCCTGAGCGCTTGCACTGATTTGTTAACCAGTTTCGCCAGCTCTTGTACGCTTTTATCTGCCATCGACACTTATCTCTCTTCAATTTTGAAAAATGGAATCCTAAATAAGACCCCAAAAACTACGCTAATTTACTTCACAGCTTAGATCCGCGAGTGAACACGTCACTCAAACCAAGACTTACGTGCCAGCATGATCAACTCGCCAGCCAAGACACTGTCCAAATGCTCAATGTCTTCGATGTCCATGATTGCCTGCTCAGCCAGATCATCGACAGTCACAATACCGCGCGAGGAGAGCGCATAGCCGATTTCACGGGTCATACCCTCTAGGGCAAGCAGCTCATCACTTGGATCTTTGATTGCTTCTTGACGAACCAGCTCATCGGCCAGCACCACTTCTTTGGCACGCTCTTGAATCATGGCGATCATCTCATCGTCCAGACCCTCGATATCGTAAAAAGTTTCAGCAGGAACGTAAGCAACTTCCTCAAGTGAGGTGAAGCCGATATCAACGAGCGCACCCGCCAAATCCTCATCTACCTCTAAGCGATCATAAAACATCTGGATCACGTCTTTGGTTTCTGAATCCTGACGCTCTTGGTACTCTTCCTCAAGCATCATGTTGAGCTGGTAACCGGTGAGCTCCGATGCCAGGCGGACATTTTGCCCCTGTGCACCAATCGCCCGAGCCAACTGATCGTTGGTCGCAAAGATGATGTCGGCTGAGCGCGCATCTTCATCGATCACAATTCCTGACACATCGGCCGGCTCCAAGGAAGACACGATGTACTGGGCTGGATCGTCTGACCAAACCACGACATCGATCCGCTCACCGTTGAGCTCACTTTGCACCGCCTGGATCCGCGTGCCGCGCATACCAATACAAGCACCCACCGGATCAATCCGGTGATCGTTGGTTTTGACCGCCACCTTTGCGCGCGTGCCCGGTTGACGAGCAACCGCACGGATATTGATGACTTGCTCTGAGATCTCTGGGACCTCTTTGCTCATCAGTGCCACCAGCATATCAGGGTGAGTACGTGACAACAGAATCTGTGCGCCGCGGTTGTCGCGGTTGACGTGAGTTAGGATCGCGTTGATGCGCATCTTGGGGCGCAGCATCTCTTTGGGCAGCATCTGATCACGGCTCAAGTAGCCTTCTGCGTTGTCACCCATATCGATTATATAGCCTTCACGGGTTTGCTTTTTCACTTCCCCGTAAATCAGCTCACCAATACGCGGCTCAAACTGGTCAGCCAAGATTTCACGCTCAGCTTCACGGATCTTTTGGATGATGACCTGTTTGGCGATGGTCGCGGCGATGCGGCCAAACTCAATCGAGGGGATCTGCTCTTCACGAACGCTGCCGATCTGATAAACGTCGTTGTCGACATCGGTGATGGCGTCTTGGCAGGCCGGCATCTCATGATCTTCATCAGCAACCACGGTCCAGAAACGATAGGTTTCATAGTCACCAGTGTCACGGTTGATCTTGACCCGTATCGCCACTTCAGGCTGATCGTCGTAGTATTTTTTCTTGGTCGCTGCTACCAACGCTTCTTCGAGCGCCTCAAAGATAGCTTCTTCAGCAACGCCTTTTTCATTACTGACGGTTTCAACAACGGTCAAAATCTCACGGGTCATGTGTCACACCTTTTCAAGCGGTTGTTAGTTTCTACGGTAGTTACCGCGTCACATCTTCGGCATATTGAGGTCTGTGACCTTTGCCATTTTACTGCTGCGATTGTAAGGCTTTAAAGCCCTAGATAATCACCAGCGTTATCTTATCGAGGTTGCTGACCTCAAGTTCGTGTATTTTGTCATCCGCGTCCTGCACGCTAATCTGTGATTCAGTCGCGCTGAGCAGTTTGGCGTTCAGCTTGCGATGTTGATTAACCGGCTTAATTAAGCGGATATCCAGCGTCTGACCGACATAAGCAAACAATTGCTCAGGCTTGAAAAACCGACGATCCCAACCAGGGGATGAAACCTCAAGCACAAATTCGCCATTGATCGGGTCATGCAGCTCAAGCACGCCGCTGATCTGGTGAGACACCTTCATGCAATCCGCCACACCCACTTGAAACTCGCTTGGACCATCAGTGACTGGCGGCGCCTTTGGCGACTCAATATAAACCCGAAGCAACGAACGCTTGCCTTGCGGGCTAAATTCAATCCCCCACAAAGCCATGCCGCAAGCTTCTACGGCAGGCTCAATCAGCGATCTGAGTTGCTCAGCTTTTGGAGTCAGGCGCATTGGTACCTCGAAAAAATTGGCGCATAAAAAAGGGCGATAACGCCCTGGTAAAATGCCAACCTTGGAAGCTTCAGCAATCGACTGAGGCCACCAAGACCGGACAAATCAGTAAAAAAAACCCACGTCAATCGGTGGGTTAATTTACTGACAAAACGTGAAACTAAACTCGTTTCAAATAGATGGTAGCGGGGGCTGGATTTGAACCAACGACCTTCGGGTTATGAGCCCGACGAGCTACCAGACTGCTCCACCCCGCAACAACTGAGCACGCATACTACTGAACAAAGCCTGTCCTGTCAACTCTTGCAGTCGATATAACTCAATTTACTGCAGGCAATTCAGCAACTAAGCGATTGCTAGCTTCATCCAAAGCCTTGAGCGCTCCCGCCTCAAAATACGCCGGATTGGCGGTAATGGTACGCTCGGCTGCTGTGGAAGTTTTTCCACTAAATGCACCTAAGGTGGAGCTCAGCGCGTTGGCAAATTTACTTGCGCCAGACGTGGTGTCACTGATCTCTCCATAAGCTCCGCCCACGACAACTGGCGTATTGAGCTTAACCTCGGGTATGTGGCTGATACCCGATTTACCGGTTGCAAAACTCAAACTTGCCCCAGGCGTCACCGAGATCGCCTGATTCAGATTGATCGACGCCTCATAGTCCATACTTGGGCCGACTTGGTTGGGCACGCTTCTTAAGTAGTTGATGGAGAAGTCGGTGTCTTTGGCAAAGGTCGCAAAATCTACCTCATACCTCGCCATCACCACGGGGGCACTCAGCTCTTTTGCCACGTTGCCATAAGCACCCACACCAATTGCCGCACTATTGATGCCCATGCCAGTTGGCGCAAAAGTTACCTGCTGCGGATCTGAATTCATCGCTGATTTTGCAAGTCCACCCAGCATGGAGGTCAGGTTGACGCCCTGATTCACTGCGTTGGCCGTATAGGAGGGTGAACCGGTGAACTTAAGACGCGTCCAGGCGTCGGATTGATTCAGCTGCTGTTGGGTATACACGGTATAGCCGCGCTGCTCCAGATCGCTGACCAAATCAGCATACGCCGCATCGGTGATCTGTTGCATCAGTGCTTCAGGTACTCCCTCAAGCTTGGCGTTAATGCCGACCTGAGCAAAGTCACTTGACGCTTGGCGACCAAACAGATTGGTGTTTTTGGCGATCGCACTGTCTTTGGTTTTAAGTAAAAATGTCACCTGAAACCCGCCCAGCACCACGGCTTTGCTGCCATCTAATTTATCAAGTTTACTGGTATAAACCGGCGATCCTGAGCCTTTGAGTGCGTCAAAAAGTCCAGCGTGAGACAGCGGCGCTTGTGCCAGTAGCAGCAAAGCAAACGTTTGAGGGAGGTGTTTCATCGAGGGAGTGCCTGAACTGAGATAGATCAAATTTATCCGATTCAGTTACGTAAACCACCCACCCAAACAGGGGGTTTGATCACCGAAAAATCAATCAAACTCAACTGGAAACCTACTGTTTCAGGCTTTAGGGCGATTTTTAAAACCAAAAAAATGCCCCCGAACTGGGAGCATTTTTCATCAACAATATGGTGCGGTTGGAGGGACTTGAACCCTCACGACTTGCGTCACCAACCCCTCAAGCTGGCGTGTCTACCATTCCACCACAACCGCGCGGGGTGCATTTTACTGATTGCGCCGCTCAAATGCTACTTAAAATCGGTCTGCGTTCAGTTTTTAGCAGAATCACTCATCGGCGCCAGCGATCTCGCCTGGCGCAACACCGGCCAGCTCAGGCGCGATCGGCTCATCAACTACGGGAGCGGCCGCTGGCTCAACTGGAGCTTGTATCGCTGCGGCGGCCTGCTCAGCAGTCACCGGCTCGCTGGCAGCATCACCCAAGGTAAACTCACTCGACACTTGGCGTTTGGCCATCACCGCCAAAGATAACGAGGTGATGAAAAACAGGGTGGCCAAGATCGCCGTGGTGCGCGATAAGAAGTTACCTGAGCCAGTAGCACCAAACACCGTGTTTGCACCGCCGCCGCCAAAGGTCGCCCCGGCGTCAGCGCCTTTGCCCTGCTGAAGCAATATAAGCCCTACCATCGCAACAGCGATCAAAATATGTACCGTTAACAGAAGCGTTTGCACAGGCAGCCTCAGGATTTCACCGAGTGATTAAGGGTCGGTATGTTAGCTAAAGGCGCGCGCGATGTCCATAAAGTCATCAGCAATGAGCGACGCACCGCCGACCAACGCCCCATCGATGTTAGCGCAAGCTGCATAGGCGGCGGCGTTGCTCGGTTTGACGCTACCGCCATAAAGGATCGGCGTGTGCTGGGCCTCAGCCTTTAGGCCCAGCAAAACCGCTCGCAAGTGCTGATGCATCTGCTCAGCGTCCTCTGGATTAGCACTCCTGCCCGTTCCAATCGCCCAGATCGGCTCATAGGCCAAGATCAACGTTGACCAATCTTGATCAAGCAAAGGGGTCAGCACCCGAACCAAGTCTGCGGCCACCTGTTCAAGGTGATTGCCTGATTCGCGGGTCGCCAGATCTTCACCCACGCAAAGCACTGGCCTGAGCCCCGATTCAAGCGCGCGCTGGATCTTCTGGCTCAGCACGTCGCCTGCTTCACCCTGATTGGCGCGGCGCTCGGAGTGACCGACCAAGACCAAGCTGACGCCTAAGTCCTTGAGTTGTTCTGCACTGATCTCACCGGTGTGAGCGCCACTGGCAACCTCAAGCGCGCAGAGGTTTTGCGCCCCAAGCAAGACGGGCCCCTCACTTAAGCTGTTACCAGCTGCCGCCAAATGAGCCGCACTGGGTACAGCAGCAACGCTGCAGTTAAGCTTGGAGGCTGACTGGCTAAGGTCTGAGGCCAGCTCAGCTGCTGCCTTTGCAGTGACAGGATTCATCTTCCAGTTGCCTATGACCCACTGCTGACGCGGCATGCTCTACCCCAATTTTGTTTGGATGCATCTTAGCGTATTTGCGGTCGCTCTCAAACCGATTGGATTAACTCAGCAGAGCATAAAATGCCAACCGTATTGGATTCACCATATGCCTCACACCCAAACCGCCTCAGCGATGGGGCATCGTTGACATTTTACTTAGGGTTTTAAAGAACCGGTGAGCTCAGGGTAAGTGCCTAAGCCCTGATTACGTGGTATAAAGCGTAAGGACAGCAATTTACGACAGCAGGAGCACTATGCCCTCAACGGCAACATCATTTGGCGGTTTGGCTCGCCGTTTAGTCAGCGAAGGCGTGCTGAGCGAAGAAGTCATGTCACAGGCACTGGCAACCTCACAAAAGAAAAACATCCCCATCGTCAGCCATCTGGTAGATGAGAAGTTAGCCAAAGCGGCTGTAATTGCCCAAGTTGTCGCTAAAGAGTTCGGTGATCCACTGTTTGACCTCAACAGTTTTGACTCGGCTTTTATGCCCAAAGATATTGTGGATGAGAAGATCGTGCGCGAATTTGGTGCGATCCCCTTGTTTCAACGCGGCAACCGCTTATTTGTTGCCATGAGTGACCCGACCCGCGTCGATGCAATCGATGCGATCCGTTTCAATTCACGCTTGAGCGTTGAGACATTGGTTGCTGAAGAAGACAAAATTCGCAGCTTTATCGAGCGTGTTTATGAGTCTTCAGCCGCTGCTTTTAGTGAGTTTGAAGAGGGCGACTTTGACGTCGATGTGGTTGATACCGAGGCGCGAGAAGACGGCGACGATGGGGCGGATGAAGCACCAGTCGTTAAATTCATCAACAAGATGTTGATTGATGCGATCCGCATGGGTGCCTCCGATTTGCACTTTGAGCCTTACGAGAAGATGTACCGTGTGCGCTTTCGAGTTGACGGGGTCATGCGCAAGATGGCAAGCCCCCCAGTTCAGCTGGCAGGTAGGATTGCTGCGCGATTGAAGGTGATGTCGCAGATGGATATCTCTGAGCGCCGCGTGCCTCAAGATGGCCGGATCAAGCTTAAAATTTCACGAACCAAAGCGATCGACTTTCGCGTTAACTCGCTGCCGACGTTGTTTGGTGAAAAACTGGTTTTGCGGATTTTGGATCCCTCAAGCGCCTCACTGGGCATCGATGCACTGGGTTATGAGCCAGAACAGAAAAAACTGTTTATGGAAGCACTGGGCAAGCCCCAAGGTATGCTGCTGATCACTGGGCCTACCGGTTCAGGTAAAACCGTCTCGCTTTATACCGGCCTTAACATCTTAAACAACGGCGATACCAATATCTCAACCGCCGAAGATCCGGTTGAGATTAACCTTGAGGGCATCAACCAAGTTAACGTGAACAACAAAGTCGGGCTGACATTTGCCGCGGCTTTGAAGTCTTTTCTACGTCAAGATCCTGACATCGTCATGGTGGGTGAGATTCGGGATATCGAAACCGCTGAGATCGCGGTAAAAGCGGCACAAACGGGTCACTTGGTGCTCTCAACCCTGCACACCAACTCAGCGCCGGAAACCTTGAGTCGACTGCGCAACATGGGGATTGAGGCCTTTAACCTAGCTTCCTCGGTCAATTTAGTGATCGCGCAGCGATTGGCGCGTAGGCTATGCAAAAGCTGTAAGAAACCAATCGACATCCCCAAACAAAGCTTGATCGAGATGGGTTTTACAGAAAAAGATCTGAGCGATGAGTTCACGATTTATGAGCCCATCGGCTGTGACGAGTGCCAAGGGGGTTATAAAGGCCGCGTGGGGATCTACGAGGTGGTGAAGATCACTTCTGAGATCGCCAACATCATCATGGAAAATGGCAACGCGATCCAGATTGCTGATGCAGCTGAACGCGCTGGCTTCGATGACCTGCGCCGCTCAGGTCTCAAAAAGGTGATGCAAGGGGTGACCAGCCTGCAAGAAGTGAATCGGGTTACCATTGAATAATCGATCGGAGTGCAAGATGCTTATCGGATGGATAGGCGCGCGCATTAAGCACAATAAGAGGAAATCATGGCTAAGCCAGTAAGTGAGTTGATCGACTACAAATACAGTGGTCTGGATCGACGCAAGCAAAAAGTCTCTGGAGAAATCAGCAGCCGTAATATGGAGCTGGCTAAAGCCCAGCTCAGAAAGCAAGGGCTTCAGGTTGAGCGCATAGCCAAAAAACCCAAACCGCTTTATGAGTTTAAGCCAAAGATCAAAGCGATGGACATCGCGATCTTCTCCCGTCAGATGGCCACCATGATGAAATCAGGTGTGCCCTTGGTGCAAAGCTTTGAGATCGTCGCTGAGTCAGCCGACAACGCCACCATGCGCGATCTGGTTTTAGGTCTTAAAAAGGAAGTAGAGAGTGGATCAACCTTTTCAAGCTCCCTACAAAAATACCCACAGTACTTTGATGATCTTTTTTGCTCGCTGGTGTCCTCGGGTGAGCAGTCTGGTGCACTCGAAACCATGCTTGATCGGGTGGCGACTTATAAAGAAAAGTCCGAACTCATGAAGATGAAAATCAAAAAGGCTCTAAAGTATCCAATTGCCGTTGTCTGTGTGGCGGTGATTGTGACCATCATCTTGCTGGTGAAAGTCGTACCAGTCTTTGCTGACTTGTTCAGCTCATTTGGAGCTGATTTACCTAGCTTCACCCAGCTGGTGGTGGGTTGGTCTGAATGGATGCAGGCAAAGTGGTGGCTATTGCTTATTATTATTGGATTGGCTATCGCCGGCTTCTCCGAGGCTAAAAAACGCAGTAAGGGCTTTAGAGACTTTTTAGACCGCGCCGCACTCAAAGCGCCGATCGTCGGTAACATTGTTTATAACTCAATTATTGCTCGGTTTAGCCGCACGCTTTCCACCACTTTTGCCGCAGGTGTCCCCTTGATTGATGCGCTTGAATCAACTGCAGGCGCGACCAACAACGTGGTCTACTACAATGCTGTCATGCGTATCCGAGAGGACGTTTCCTCAGGTCAGCAGCTGCAGTTTGCTATGCGCTCAACCAAGTTGTTTCCCTCCATGGCTGTACAGATGGTGGGTATTGGAGAGGAATCAGGTAACGTTGATGACATGCTGGATAAAGTGGCGACTTATTATGAGAACGAGGTAGATAACGCAGTAGACGGTCTGACCAGTCTCATGGAGCCACTCATCATGGCGGTGCTTGGCGTATTGGTTGGGGGTCTGGTGATCGCGATGTACTTGCCGATATTCCAAATGGGCAGCGTGGTTTAGTGAATTCTGTAATCCAGACGATTGATTTGATTGTCGCTACGCCTGCGCTAGCTATCACTTTAGTTGCGCTATTTGGTTTATTGATCGGCTCGTTTTTAAATGTGGTGATTCACCGCGTGCCGCTGATGATGGAGCAAGAGTTCCGCCGTGAGTGCGAGGAGTATCAGTCACTTGAAAACCCTACAAGCACTGCGCCGCTGACGTTAAGTAAACCCGCCTCTCACTGTCCTAAGTGCAACAGCAAGATTCGCTGGTACCAAAATCTACCAGTGATCAGCTGGTGCTACCTGCGCGGTAAGTGTGCAGCTTGCGCAAATCCGATTAGCTTTCGCTATCCACTGGTTGAGATCATCAGTGCGGGATTGAGTGTTGCGGCCTATCTGCACTTTGGGCCAACCTTGCAGTTTTTAGCCAGCTTGGGACTGCTGTATAGCTTGATATCACTGACTGGCATTGACTACGATCACCAACTCTTACCTGACCGGATCACACTACCACTGTGCGGCGCTGGCCTGTTGTTAAGTGCCTGGTTTGGTTGGGTTACGCCTGTTCAGTCGATTTACGGGGCGATTGGCGGATTTGTATCCTTGTGGTTGGTGTATAAACTGTTTCTTCTGATCACCGGCAAGCACGGCATGGGTTATGGAGATTTCAAATTGCTAGCCGCCCTTGGCGCTTGGCTTGGGGTATCTCAGCTACCCTTGATTATCCTGCTCGGCTCTCTGATCGGCTCGGTCATCGGGGTGGTAATGATACGCTTGAACGGTGCCAGTAAGCCCTTTGCCTTTGGCCCCTCTCTTGCCATCGGCGGGATCATATCGCTGTTTTTTGGTCAGTCGATCATGCAGTGGTATTTGGGTATGTACTGAAGAGGATGCATGAGGGCATGAATCAATTTGTGGTTGGACTGACCGGCGGAATTGGTAGCGGTAAAAGCGCAGCCAGCGACTGGTTTGCAGCCCAAGGTATCTGCGTGGTTGATGCGGACCTTTTAGCTAAAGAGGCGGTCAAGCCAGGCTCAGAGGCGCTAAGCCAGATTCGTCAGCATTTTGGGGATTGGGTGATCCATGCTGATGGCGGGCTAGATCGAGGTAAACTTCGTGATTTTGTCTTTTCTGACCCTAAAGCCAAACAGGCGCTTGAAGCGATCGTGCATCCCAGGGTGGGCGCATTGGCTAAAAGCGCTATCGAGCTAGCCAGCAGCCAATATGTGATCTTGGCGGTGCCACTGCTCTTTGAGCACCCAGATGGACTGATTCAGCTTTGCTCTCGCACGCTATGTATCGATGTGCCCGAATCACTGCAGCGATCGCGTGCAGCCACGCGCGATCAATTAAGCCAAGATCAAATCCGAGCGGTCATGGCGACGCAGATTACCCGTGAGGAGCGCATACGCAAAAGCGATGATGTGGTTGATAATTCAGGAAGTTTAGATCAGCTATACAGTCGCCTGGAGCCTCTGCACAGCCGATATAGGTTTTACGCCAGTCGGCCAGATGAAGCAGAGTGGGCCAAGTAGAGGCTCAGGCAAGACTCAGCGGCGACCCGTAGAAACTAAAAATGCCTTATTAATCAAAGTTGAGCCGTGTGTTAACCGGCCGATTTTTGCCGCATCAACTCGTATAGTCCCATGCCGGTGGCCACACTCACGTTGAGACTTTGCACACTGCCAGCAAGTGGGATATAGCCCAGACCATCACAGCGCTCGGCGGTCAGACGACGAAGACCTGCGCCCTCGCTGCCCATCACCAGCGCTGACTGAGCCGACAAGTCAAAATCCTGAAGGCGGCTCGCGCCGGCGCTCAAGCTGGTTCCAACCACCAAAACCCCTTCAGACTGCAAGGTCTCGATCGCGCGGACCAAGTTGGTCACCCGCACCAAATCAATCAGCTCACAAGCGCCTGCCGCCACTTTGATCGCTGCTGGCGTTAAATCGGCTGACTTGTCTTTGGCAAAGATCACCCCGCCAAGTCCCATCGCCGCTGCCGTTCGGATACATGCCCCAAGGTTATGCGGGTCGGTGATTGAGTCCAAAATCAGCAAATCTTTGCCGCTGGCAATCACCTCAAACAAATCCGACTCGTTTTTGAGGTTCAGTGGGCGTGCGCGAACCACCGCGCCCTGATGCGCCGTCGCCTCGCACAGCTCACTGAGCCGATCGCGACTGGCTGGCTGCACCGAGACACCTGATTCCTTTGCCAGATCACTGATCTCACTAAGACGCTCATCGTCACGCCCGGATTGCACGAACAACTCAAGCGCATCTTCTGGGCGCTGCCTCAGCAGCTCTAAAACCGCGTGCAATCCATACACATAGATAGGCGCGCTCATGTGGGCATTTTCCTAAAAAACCGCTTATCCTTCAAAATGACACACGTAGTCGACCACGTCACTTGCGCGGATCACAAAACTAGAATTACCACCGATCATAAATGACTGGCCAGCGCGGTAGTCGACGAACTCGTTTTCCCCGGCAACTCGTACGCTGCACTCACCAGATGTGATCTCCATGCGCTCGGAGGTGTGGGTTTCAAACTTCAGCTCAACATAGCTCTCACCCGAAGCAAGCGCTGTCGCCGGCAGAATCACCCCCAGCGTTTTGCGTTTGCCGTCTTCAAAGAGCAAGGTGTGGCTCACACACTGCCCATCGAAGTAAACCGATGACTTTTTGATCACACTGACCTGATTAAACTGCGAAGCACTCATGGCGCAATCTCTAGTGACTGGTTGATGGGCAAATATTAGCACACCGCTTTACACTTACGCTGCCATCGCCTGAAGCAAATCCCAATTCAGCTAAGAAACTGAGCATCACTGGCCCGCAAAATGACCACCCTGAGTCAGCTGCCGCTCTATAGCTGAGTTGCACCCCTGTCCGCACGCTCAGCCAAGGCTCAGTCAAGCTCTGCCGCTTAAGCACAGGCTTGGCAGCATAGGGTCGCTCATGGCGAGAGGCTGATACTCACGCGCAATCGCGCAAACAAGGACATTTTGCTAAAACCAATGCAAAAGGTAGAGCGCAGCGCCCATGGCGTAAACCCCAAACAAAGTTGGCACATAGCCAATATCCCATCGGCGGGTTAAGTGCGATAAAGTAGGGTCAAACACTTTGACCTCGCCGCGCACATGCTCAATCAGCTCACCCTCACTAACTTTGCCTTGATCGAATCCGCCGATGTGGATCTGGCGGGCGGTTTTCATGTGATCACGGGTGAGACTGGGGCGGGTAAATCCTTGCTGCTCGACGCACTGGCGCTCTTGGCTGGTGCTCGCAGTGACGCCGCTTTCATACGCCCGGGGCAAACGCAGTATCAGATCACCGCGAGCGTCAATACGGCGCAGCTCTCACGCTCGCTGATTGATTGGTTGGGCGAGCGCGACTACGAGGTTGATGAGATCTTGGTGCGTCGTCAAGTTAGTGACCAGAACCGCTCGCGCGCTTGGATCAACGGATCTCCAGTGGCACTCAGCGAGCTTAAAGATCTGGGCAATCAGCTCTTAGTAATAGGCTCTCAGCACGCCCAGTTTGAGCTCTTAAAACCCGATTATGTCGCCGATTGGTTTGACCGTGTCGCTGGCCTCGGCGAGCTTGCCGCACAAACCCATGAAGCGGGTTTGATCTGGCAGCGAGCGGTTCGTGCTGCCAGCGAGTCAGCCGAGGCCGCGGCCAGCCGCAAACTTCGGATTGAGCTGCTCACCCTTGAGCTTGAGGAGCTTGATCAGCTCTTAGTGCACGACTACGAGCAAACCGAGCGTGATCACGAGCTCTTAAGCAACTTAGAGTCTATCGCCAGCACCACAGCAGGTTTGGTTGATCTGATTGAAGGCGATGAAACCGGCATGCAGGTGTTGCTGGGACGAGCAGCCAAACTGGCGCAAACCTCGAGTGCTGCTCACACCCAAGCGGCGATGGAGCATCTTGAGGCGGCAGCACAAAGTGTGGCCGAGGCACTGAGTGAGCTACGTAGTCTTGATCTGGATGCAGTGGATATCTCGAAGTTGCCGGCACTCGATCAGCGCTTAAGTGACTACCACCGTCTGGCGCGCAAGTACGCGGTGCGCCCCGATGAGCTCTCCCAACTAGCAAAGGACCGCACGCTTGAGCTTAACAAACTCAAAGACTCCGAGCAGGCCGCCAACCAACAAGACAGTGATGAGCTGCTGGGTGACTGGCAAAAGCTTGCCGATCAACTTTATGCCGCTCGAACGCACAAAGCCCAAGACATACAAAATGACTTACTTGATCAGCTCAGGCCGCTGTCCCTGCCCAAAGCTCAGATCGAGATCAGCGCTCAAGCGCCTAGAACTACGCCGGTTGAAAGCGAACCCACGCAGGTGTTGTTCAGTGCCAACAAAGGCATGACGCTCAAGCCGCTGAACTTGGTTGCCTCAGGCGGCGAGCTGTCTCGCTTAGCACTAATCATGCAGCTCATGGATGCCGGTTACGATGAACGCAGTCTCTTGGTATTTGATGAGATCGATTCGGGCCTGAGCGGCGCGGCAGCTCAAGTCATGGGGGAGCTGCTCAAAAACATCGGTAAACACCGCCAGATCATCGCGATTACTCACCAAGCTCAGGTGGCTGCTCAAGCGGATCACCACTTGCTGGTTGAGAAAACCCATGCCGGCGAGCAAACGGTATCCGGTGTGCGCCACATCGAGGGCGAGGAGCAAGTACGCGAATTAGCTCGCATGGCAGGGGGGCAGAACATCACTGACGTCACCATGGCTCACGCCCGAAGCCTCATGAGTGAGACACCCTGATTTAGCCTTTAGATGCAGGGGGCGGCATCTCACAAAGCTTGCAAGCGTTTACTACCGACTGAACAATCACCAGCAGCAATTGAGGGCCAAAGGGCATAAAGCTAGCTACTGAGCGCTATTGGCACCCTATATTGCAGCGCCCATAAGTTAGCTGGGCCCAATCATGGATCATCTGTGCCATGGTGGACATTTGGGAAGCTTGCTTAGTCTACTGATCGGCTTTGCTGGGTTCGTGAGTTGTTGTTAAGCCTTAGCGCCCCCATAAAGCTATAAAGCGCCGCCCAATTTTAAGGATAGTTAATTGAACTTAACGCACCAGTTTTTGATCGCAACCCCCAGTCTGCAAGATCCGGCATTTGCTCAGACCGTGGTTTATATTGCCCGTCATGATGACGAGGGCGCGATGGGTTTTATCGTGAATCGCTTGAGCTCTATCAGCCTGAACGATGTGCTCATGGATTTGCAGATCCGCACTGACCGGCCCCAAGGCGTGGTTTATCACGGCGGACCGGTGCGCCCAGAAGTGGGTTTTGTGCTGCACAGTGGCCAGCCTACCTGGAGCTCCTCAGTTGCGATCGCTGAAAACCTGTGTCTGACCACCTCAAAAGATATCTTGCGCGCGATTGCGCTTGAGGACAGCGTGCGCCAGTACAGCATCTGCTTGGGGCATGCCGGTTGGAGCGGGCCTCAACTAGAGGCCGAGATCGAGCGCGGCGACTGGCTGATGGTGCGTGCTGATCCGAAGATCCTGTTTGATCTGCCAGCGAACCAGCGCTACAGCGCCGCGCAAAAACTACTCGGCGTCGATGGCAGTTGGTTGTCCGATGAAATCGGCCATGCCTGAGTTACCGCTGTCGCCGCCCCCACATCAGATCGCAGCTGATACTACTGCGATCTCAAAACACCCCGTGCCCGCCAGAGTCCTGGCTCTGGATTTTGGCGTCAAAAAGATGGGTATTGCGACCGGGACCAAGCTGAACTCACGCCCTGATCCACAAGCAGCAGTCTTACCAGAACAAACCCATGCAGAGTCAACTCTGGCGCTAAGCTCTCCTCACAGCGTCTTTCCCATGGACAACGGTCACCCCAATTGGGAGCAGCTACGCGCACTAATCGATCAGCTTACGCCTGAATTGATCTTGGTGGGTCTGCCGCTCAACATGGACGGAACAGACTCACACCTATCTAAGCGCGCCACCAAATTTGCCAAACGCCTCAGTCACCGTTTAAAAGAAGTTCACCGCCCAATTCCAGTTAAACTGATTGACGAGCGCCTAAGCAGCGCCGAGGCCAGATCACAGCACAAAGCTGGCCGCGATCAAATCATCGACGCATATGCTGCCCAGCTTCTGGTAGACGCCTTTTTTAACCAGCCCGACCAACTGATTGAGCTATGACATGACTACAGCCCACCTCCCTCCCGAATCCGTCGCCCTGCTGCAAAAACTCAGCCGTATCAGCCTGATCCTAAGCTACCTAGCCATCGCGGTCTTTTTGATAATGGGCACGTTAAGCGTGCTAAACAGTAGTGAGGCCATGAGTAGTTTTTACTACGTTGGCTTTGTGCAGGTGCCGGTACTGATCGCCTACCTAACCGTACCGCTGTCCTTGATCTGCGTGTTTGCACTGCTGCGCCAAGGCGTCTTGCCGCGCGGCATGGTGATCAGTTTTATCGTCATGGCGTTTTTACTCACGGCTTATTTTCGCTTGAGCGGCGAGTCCAGCTGGATCGGTGCAGCCGCCTGGATATCCTTAGTTTTTTGGCTCAAAGAGTCGATCCGTCGCTACAGCGCTTTTGTTGAGGGTCAAATGACCACAATAGAGGGTTAAACCGGTAGTTTAGCGGCGCGTTGTAAGAAGTTATCGACAAACTTGATAAGCGATGGGGCATAGATCAGCCATGAAAACCACTTTCACTGAGCCAGATGATCAAGCAGACAGCAGACAAACCGTCACCCGCTGCGCTTGGTGCAAGGCCACTCAAGGCTACCGCGACTACCACGATCAGGAGTGGGGCGTGCCAGAAACAGGCGAGATCGCTTTGTTTGAAAAACTCTGTCTTGAGTCTTTTCAGTCTGGGCTGAGTTGGCGCACGATCTTGGAGAAAAGAGACAACTTCCGCCGCGCTTTTCACCACTTTAACCCTGAGCGGGTTGCTGAGTTTACCGATCAAGACATAGAGTTGCTCATGCAAGACGCAGGCATCGTGCGCAACCGCGCCAAGATCGTCGCCACCATCAACAACGCCCGTCAGCTAGTCGCGATGCACACAAACGGCAAGTGCTTAAGTGAGCT
>OJDZ01000280.1_pt1 | contig 32846 bp, 27 predicted proteins | sample 1592981 | NCBI WGS metagenome assembly OJDZ01 (sample SAMN05416851, study PRJEB24817) | seawater metagenome | isolation source: Sea water | place: Canada:Atlantic | collected 2013-07
TATACGAGGAAACCACCAGGAAGACTTAAGGCACATTCATTACGTTAACGTTGAACAGTTAACTGGGCAAGTCTATTGGGCGGATATACCCCACTCATTAAAAAATATCTGTAATTATCTAAGTTTAACTTTGAAACTTTCGATTCACTATCACAGAGGCGCGCATTATACAGATGTAGTAATTTTATACAAGTGATAATACCTTCTAAAGCGTATTTAATATCAAAAAGCGCTTAAAAATATGCAGAAACATGTTTTTAAGCGCTTTTTAACCTGATACGATGATTGCAGCGGCCGTGTCTACTTATTGATTTCGAAGCCACCTTCGACCTGTTTTACACGTAAACCACCTGAGCCGCTCTCAATAATATTTAAACCACCTGCTCGCTCAACATCAATATCTCCAGAGCCATCATCAATGGTGATCACACCATCAACGTTTCTAACTTTCAAGTCACCAGAACCATCTTCAATACGGGCATTACCTGAAATACCTTTTGCGTAGATACTGCCTGAGCCATCATCAATATCGACATTACCATCAATTTCGCTAATTTCCATTTCACCGGAGCCGTCAACAATTTGTACATTGCCAATAACTTCACTGACATAAAGGCCACCTGAGCCATCATTAATGTCAAGATTACCTTTAATACCCTTTATAGTTAAGTCACCTGAGCCATCTTTTATTTCCACTACGCCATCAATATCACTAATACTTGCTGAACCCGAGCCATCATCTACTGTTAACATCAGTCGACTGGGAATAGTGACTTTAATATCTATATGTGGTGAATCTCCCTGCCAAAAACCACTACTACTGTTAATTTTTGCGATTAAAAGTGCGCTTGTGCCTGCTTCAGTCAACTCAAATTGATAATTGTCAGCATTACCTTTTTCGGTATAAATATCGGCAACAACGGTAATCGTACTAGCTTGCTCAGAACCGGAAATAACTAATGAACCCGCCCCCGCTTCAACGTTCAGTTTAGCGAGGTTTTCGGCATCAATAACAAGTTCTTGCTGGCTATGGTAATTAGCATATGAAGGACTTGCTACCACAATACAGCCACTTAACAATGTTGCAGTCGTGATAAAAAGGAGTGATTGAGCTAATTTCATTGGTCTTTCCCTGTATAAATTGATTATTTTTATTGATGTTTTATAAAAACAATCAAAAATCACGCCAAAATAAAAGCAATATAATATCAGAGACTTAGCAGGAAATATTTATTCGAAAACTTAAAAAGCTTTAGTTTTTGGTTAAACAAACAATTATTTAGTGAAATTAGCAGTTATAACGATCAACCAATAAATTGATTGATGATGTCTGGCAATATACCTAAAACCAAGCCGAGTAGAATAAAGCTATAAACTAGCAGCTTATCTATACGACGACCTATCTTAGGACCTAAAGTGGCTTTAGTTTTATCGCTTGCTTTCGAGCTACCTTCAAACATCTTAAAAATTAACGGTAAATAATAGCCCAAAGCTATTCCACTACCAACTATCAGCGTCGCAATTAACCACCAAGCATGCGCCAGCGTTGCTTGAGTTAAAATATAGAATTTACCAATAAACCCCATCGTTAACGGAATACCCGCTAAACTCAACAGCCCAAGTATCATTAGCAAGGCATAGCTCGGGGCGCGCCAAAATAAACCGTGTAAATCATCTCGAATTAACTCTTCTTGATATAGCGCATTATTACCCTGCAATTGTAGCAGTGCAATAACCATAAAAATCGATAGATTAGCGACTATGTATGCCGCGAGGTAAAATAAAGTACTTTGCCAAGTAAATGCTAAGCCTTGCGCTGAAGCGACAATAATCACAATCAACAGGTAGCCCATATGAGCAATTGATGAATAGGAAAGTAGCCGTTTCAAGTGCTGTTGCTTTAGCGCCATAACATTACCTAACAGCATAGAAATAATGGCAAAGCTCAATAAAAACAATTGAAAGTTTTCTAATAGTAAATATCGTTGCGCCACAATGCACTTAAGCAATACCACAAACATAGCAACTTTCGAAACGGTTGCCATTAGCATAGTTACCGGCGTTGGCGAGCCTTGATAGACATCTGGCGTCCAGAAATGGAACGGGGCAATTGACAGTTTGAACGCAATACCTGAAATAAATAATAGCAATCCTAACTGAAAAAAAACGCCTAGCCCTTGTTGGTGATAAATAACATTAGGTATGGCCGCACTAAAGCTCATATTGCCAGTGACACTATAAATAAAGGCAATACCTAACAACATAAAACTTGAAGCTGTCGCACTTAATATCAAATACTTAAAGCCACTTTCCACGCTATAAGCACTTTCTCGATGATATCCAACTAGACCAACGAGACTAATACTCAATAGCTCAAAACCTAAAAACAAACTCGCGTAATGATCGCTAGTGACTAAAACCCCACCACCAAGCACCATTAATAATAACAAGAGATAATATTCATCATGTACTTCCGTATGTGCTCTAAGGAAACTATGACTCATACGCAAAGCGGCTAAGGCAGAAATAAGGATTAAGCTAAAGGCAAAGCTGCTGTAACCATCCACTTTCAACAATTGCGTTACTTGCATCGCCGGCATGGTTAATAAACTCATATTAACCAACAAAGACATTACAAGTACCACGCTGGTAAATATCGCAATGGTGCGCTGAGAACGACGCCAAGCCACTAATAAAAGTGCTAGCGTGACACCAAAGGCAACAATAAGTTGTGGTAAAATTGCTGCTACCATCGACATGGTGAATAAAGCCTGTGTGTTACTCGCTATAGCCATCATCACCCTAGACCCCAAATGAAAATTTAAGTAATAACGTTGGATATAAACCAATAGCTAACAGCATCAACAATAGCGAGCCACAAATAAGCAACTCTCTGAGCTGTAAATCAATAATGTCTTGTTTTGCTGCGCCTTGGAAACTTGTTTGAAATAACACCATACCGTAAATAGCGGAACCGATAAGGCCTAAAGCAGCAATAATGGTAAATGCCGGCATCACTTGAAATGCACCAACGAGGCTAAAGAATTCGCCAATAAAGTTTGCTAAGCCCGGTAAACCAAAAGCCGCGCCAGCAAAAGCTAAAGCAAAGCCCCCCATACGAGGAGCACTATGCCAAAAGCCGCCCATGTCAGTTAAATTTCGGCTATGTATACGCTGATAAATCATCCCTGCTAATGCAAAAAGCGCAGCACTGCTTAAACCGTGTGCAACTAACGTAACAATAGCACCTTGATAAGCGGTGCTATTAAAAGTAAATAGCGCCAGCATGACAAAGCCCATATGACTAATACTGCTATACGCGACTAAGCGTTTAAAATCTTGCTGTGCAAAAGCCATTTTCGCGCCATAAATAATACTCACTACACCTAATGTTGCGGCGATCGGTGCAAACTGCAGGCTAGCTTGTGGGAATAGAAAAATAACAAAACGAATTAAACCGTATGCCCCGGTTTTTAATAACACGCCAGCAAGTAACACGCTACCCGCAGTGGGTGCTTGAGTATGAGCATCAGGTAACCAGCTATGTACGGGGACCGACGGCAATTTAACTGCAAAGGCAATAAAAAAGCCGAACATTAAGTACTGACTAATTGACAGGGGTATGTCCAGCAATAGCCAATCGGGATAATAAAAACTTAATTGCCCCGTTTGCATTAAATGAAAATAGCCCGTGCCGATAATAGCAACCAGCATCAGTAAACTACTGACCTGCGTAAAGATGAAAAATTTTAAGGCGGCAAATTGACGATTTTCATGGCCCCAAATGGCAATAATCGCGGTCATGGGTAGTAGCATGACTTCCCAAAAGAAGAAAAATAGAAACATATCAACCGCAACAAAAACACCAATGATGCCGGCAATGGTTAACAGTAAATTAAAATAATAAAAGCCAACATTGCTTTGAATTTCATGCCAAGACACGAGTACACAAATAATCGCGAGCAGCCAAGTTAGCGTGATTAAGACAATACTTAGCTGATCAAGGGCAATACTATATTCAATATTAAAGCTTTCAATCCAAGAGACACGACTTAGTACCTGTAACTGAGCAAAATCGTTACTCGCACTCATAACAAAGACCGCGAAAACGGTTGCTAGCAACGCCAAAGCGATTAATGCCAACCATTTGGCACTACCTTGCCAGTGATATTCAGCTCGCCACGTTAATCCCCCGGCAAATAATAAAGCCAACATAATACAGGTTAAGGTCATAAGAGACTTACTCCTAATAGCAGCATTATGGCTAATCCAAAGGCTGCTAGATACCAACGCAGGCTACCATTTTGCACAAACACTAACGCATCATGCCATAAGCCAACATACCAAGCATTTAGCATCATGATTTGGTCGAAAATATCGTTTTTATTTATCTGTGCTAACCATTGATAAGGCATAATGAAGAGCTTTTTGTAAAGGCCATCAAAACCTAAGCCTTGCCTACAAAACACAACAAAGCGCCCGTTATTTGGCTGCAGAATATGCTCTTTACTCGCAAGGTGATAAATCCGATAAGACTTAAAATAGAACCATGAAAACACCATGCCAATAAAGGGCGTTATAATAGCAACCGTATGCAGCCAAGTGGGCTCTGTCAGTTGTGCTAACGGTAAGTTCATAACGGATGAAAAGACTAACGTCAGGTCAAGCGGGATCAAGCCGCCAAATAACGATAACAAAGCTAAAATAATTAATGATGTACGCAGCAGGCTGCTTTTTTCTAACTGAACATTTTCATTAAATCGCGCTTTGCCAAGAAAACCGAGAAAGAACAAACGACAACTATAGATACTGGTTAATAGTGCACCCAGAATCGCGCACCACCATAACATTGGTCCTGCAGTATCTGACGACCAGAGCTGGGCAATAATAGCTTCCTTCGAAAAGAATCCAGAAGTACCCGGCAGCGCCATCAAACAAATTAAACCAATAATAAACAAGCTACTTTCAAAAGGTAATTTTTTCAGCAGCCCGCCCATTTTAAATAGGTTTTGCTGATGATGCAGCGCATAAATAATGGCCCCTGCCGTTAAGAAAAGTAGCGCTTTGAAAAATGCATGCGTCATTAAATGAAAGACACCGGCACTCCAAGCCCCCGCCCCTAACGCGAGCATCATATAACCTATTTGGCTCATAGTTGAATACGCCAAAACCCGCTTAATATCGGTTTGCGCTAATGCAGCAATTCCGGCAAGTAAAAGCGTTAATGCGCCAAGCCAAGCAACATAATTCATCACTTCAGGTGCCAATAAGAAAATGCCATGCATACGAGCAATTAAATAGACCCCGGCTGTGACCATAGTAGCGGCATGTATTAACGCACTGACTGGCGTAGGCCCAGCCATCGCATCAGGCAGCCAGGTTTGCAATGGTAATTGTGCCGATTTGCCGACCGCACCACCGAGCAATAACAAAGCAATCCAATAAATATTATCCGCGCTTTCGGCGTTAGTGCCTGCACTAAGACTATTGGCTTGCTCTGCAAGCACAGTTACCGCTTCAATATTTAACTGACCAAAACTGTTGAACAGTAACAATAAACCTATCGCCATCGAGGTATCACCAATACGAGTGACAATAAAGGCTTTACGTGCGGCTAAAACATTGCTCGGCTCTTGATACCAAAAACCAATCAATAAAAAGCTACATAAGCCAACACCTTCCCAGCCGAGATATAACAAGGCTAAATTATCCGCTAATACCAATATCAACATGGCAACGATAAAGAGATTCATATAAGCCATAAAGCGTGAAAAATTCGCATCAGATTTCATGTAAATGGCAGCAAATAAATGAATAAGAAAACCTACTCCGGTCACCACACTGATCATCACCGCAGACAAGCCATCAAGGTAAAAGCGCACATTAACGTCACTACTGCCCATAGCATTGCTTAGCTCAAACCAATGCCAAAGGTTAACTGTCATAACTTGATTTTTAGTCGCTGATAACTCAAACAATAATATCGCGCTAACCAATGCTGAAATCGCCATACTACTAACACTAATCGTGGCAGCAAGCCGCCATGACAGTTTTTTACCAAAAACAATTAGCAGTAAAAAGCTCAAGAAAGGGTAAAAAGGCAAACTGGCTAATAACACGTTCATTACCCCTTCATCTGATTGAGTACATCAATATCTAAAGAGCGATATTTCTTTTGCATGCGAATTAATAACGCTAACCCAACCGCCACTTCAGCAGCCGCTAAGGTTAAAATTAAAATAAACATCACTTGCCCATCAGCTTGTTGCCAAACACTACCGGCACCGATAAAAGCAACACCAACAGCGTTAAGCATCACTTCCAAACTCATCAACATAAACAACGTGTTTTTTCTTGCCACAACGCCAATAAAACCGATAACAAAGAGTAAACTCGATAAGATCAGCAGATGAAATAACGGAATACTGGTCATAGCGGTCCCCGTGTTACATCAGGTTTTGCATAGTGATAGCCAGCTAACAAGCCAGCGAGCAGTAAAAAAGACGCGATTTCGACGGCCAGTAAATAGGGGCCGTATAGCATGATGCCAACAGCTTTCGAGTCAATTACATTGGCTTGTAGGTTTTGTTGCATATCGCCATTGTTGATAATAATGACTATCTCTATTAGCAGCGCAAAGGCTAAAAGCATCGCACCAAACATATTAGCAACAGTTTTATTTTGTGGCGCATTGGCTGTTTCATCTTCGCCTAAACCAAACATCAGCACCGCAAAAACAAACAAGACTAAAATCGCTCCCGCGTAAACTATCACTTCTAACCCCGCAGCGAACGGCGCCCCCATTAAATAAAAACAAACCGCAACGGCTAATAATGACACCACTAAATATAACAGTGCGTGCACGGTGTTATTGCCAGTAACGACCTTTAAACTGGCAATTACCGCAATGAGGCCAGCAAGGTAAAATAAGCTATCAATTGAGGCAAAATTAGCTAGCATTCGCGCTCTCCTTGGTGAAAGTGTCACCTAAAGTTATTAGATCGAGGTTCATGGCATTAAGCCTTTAATATCAATCGGCGGGCGTTCTTGTTGCCCTTGCCCTTTGCCTTTACCTGCAATGGCGATACCTGATTGTTGGTAAAAACTATAATCAGGATATTTACCGGGACCATTGATGAGTAAATGTTGTTTTTCATAAACTAAATTTTGTCTATCGTATTCGGCTAACTCCACATCTGGCGTTAATTGAATAGCGTAGGTAGGACAAGCCTCCTCACAAAAACCACATAAAATACAACGTGAAAAGTTAATACGAAAAAAATCAGCACGCTTGCGACCATCGTCATCTACTATCTGTTGCAGCGCAATACAATCCACCGGACAGGCAACAGCACAAAGATTACACGCCACGCAGCGTTCTTGACCATCAGGATCGCGAGTCAGTACAATTCGTCCTCGATATCTCGGTGCTAAATAAGGCTTTTGCTCTGGATACTGAACCGTATCAGCCTTAGTAAAGGTATGTTTAAGTACCAACCACATAGTACGAAGTTGACTAAGCATCAGCGCCCCCGTTAACAGTAACTTTTTCAACATTAACTTTGTCAGTAATAACTTGTTCAGCACTAACTTGTTCAGTAATAACTAGCGGATAATGATTCATCGTTATAGTACTCCCGTTAAACGCAGTATCGCGGTAACCAAAAGATTCAATAGTGCTAACGGCAGCATCACTACCCAACCAAATTTGAGTAATTGATCAAACCGTGGTCGAGGCAGTGAAGTTCTTAAAAGAATAAAAAACAGCACGAAAAACATAATTTTAATAATGAACCACAGTAAAGGTGGTAGCCAAGATGCTAGCGGCTCAGGCATCAGCCAACCGCCAAAAAACAACACCACTGACATGGCAGAAATAAGCGTGACGCCTAAATATTCGCCTAAAAAGAATAAAGCAAATTTCAACCCAGAATATTCAGTATGAAAGCCAGCGGTAAGCTCGGTTTCAGCTTCCGGCAAATCAAAAGGTAGCCGATGACTTTCAGCAATACCGGCAACTAAGAAAATAAAGAAGCCAATAAATTGTGATTGAATTAGCCAACCATCGGCTTGTGCTAAAACAATTTCACGTAAGTTAAAGCTGCCGGTGAGTAGCACGACCCCCATCACTGACAAGCCCATAAAGACTTCATAACTCACTGTTTGTGCTGCCGCTCGCATACCGCCTAATAAGGCATATTTAGAATTTGATGCCCAACCGGCCAGCACAACGCTATAAACAGCCAAGGACGCCATAGCAAGAAAAAACAGCAAGCCGATATTGAGATCCGAAACGCCAATACTAGGAGAAAATGGCACCACAGCAAAACTCATCAGCACACACATGGCACCAATAACCGGCGCTAAAACGAAAACTAAACGGTCACTAAAGGGTGGGATCCAATCCTCTTTACCCAGAATTTTTAGCAAATCGGCCAATGACTGTAAAACACCAAAAGGGCCGACTCTATTCGGGCCGCAACGGTCTTGCCAGATACCTATCACTCGCCGTTCAACCCATACCAACATCGCCGCTATCGGAATAAGTAATGCGATAATGATTGTGATTTCAACTAATTTCCACAGCATTTCAACCATCATCTAATCCTCCAGACATCAAGCGAATAGGAATAGTTTGATCGTTAAGCTTCAAGCTCTCGAGCACATTATCCTTGCTATTTTTTGCCGCGATTAAGCGCTCGTTATATTGCCCAAGATAATCCGTGACTTCTTGGTCACACGCTAAAGAAATTGTCATTTCTAATTGATGATTTAAGGACTGACAGAGCGAGAAATTACCGAAAACTAATGTGCTAGGTAAGTGCTCAACGATACAAATTTGGCTGATCACGCTTTGACTGGCTAGCTGCATTTTTTCATTAGTTGCGGCAAAAACCACTTTGCACCACTGACCTTTTTTAACGCCAAACTTCTCGGCAGTTTCAACGTTAATCGATAGTTGATTACTTGGCTCCAGCATTTGAAATTCAGGCGTATGGGCTGCTTGCCACTCACCGAAATAGAGACTTTCTTGTTGAACATAAGTAAGAGCACTGAGAGATTGACTGTCGTTAACATTACCACTATGTGCTTGTGTCAATTGCCAACAAATGTTGTTGGTTATCGCTCTTGACATAGGGATAAATAGCGCTGATTTTTGCGCTATTAACCCACCATTAATTTGCACTTGAAATTGCCCAATTGACTGATTTGAATTCCAACCGGGTGCCCACGTAAAAGGCATATCAGCACTGTTAATAACCGACTGCCCTTCCATCGAAAACGTATACTCATCATCAATCTTCTGGGTGGTTTTTGCTTCATGGACACTGAAATTGGCCATTTGAGCCGTGCGCCCACTAGCTCGGTGAGGCATTCTCGCAATCGCCTTGTCGTCAGGATTAATACTTTCTGCCGTTATAAGATCAGGCCATTGAACCAAGCTGTTAGAAAAAAACTGCTGCAACTGCATTAATGAATCACAGGAGCGTTTTTTAACCGCAGCTGTGGTCGTGTGCACCGTCTGATTTTCGGACGCTGCGCAAGTGGCTTTTATGCCAATAATGTCCGCAATAATATCTAACCAACGCCAACTTTCTTGTATTGGCAATACCGGTGCATGCACTTGAAAAAATTGCTGTGCTTGACCTTGATAATTAACATAATGGCCATCGCCTTCACTCACCGCAGCAACCGGTAGCACGATATCGGCAAGCGTTGAAAGTCGATGTTGTGTGTGATCAAGCACAATCAAGGTTTCGCTTGAATCTCGCAATTGCCTCACTTGATTTTCGGACAGTTTTTCCAGCGCTTGTTCCAGTAATATTAACCCTTGATAACGATTACTTTTCTCAGCCAGTTGTGACAACACTTGCTCTATCGATAATGATTGCTCATCTAAAATCGACAGTAAGCCAACGCTATTACTACTTGGCGGCACAATAATCAACGCAGGCGTTTTCAACTTACTTTGTTTTTTAAATACCTGCATCAGACTATCAATTTGACTCAACATTTTCGCACAAACTAAACTTGTGCCCGAGATAATTAACGGCTGTTTAGCTTTATGTAAACCTTGATAGACCGAAAAAATAAATTCTTGCTCAACAGAGCTGAGTTGACTTTGCTCAGCTAACTGCTGCTTAACGTCGCTAGTATTTTCGATAACACAAGATTTAATCAGCTTGACCAATGTGGCCAAACAATTTGAGATGTCTGCCACCGACAATAATAAAGTTTGCTCGGCAACATCGTCGAGCTTAGTGCTGGTGCTTTGCAATAAAAAAAGTGGTGAAAGTAGCTTTCCGCCAGCGGTTCTTACTGCACTATCTTGCCATGAGGGGATGCCAATTTTCGCAGCTTTTGCATTAGCAGCATTACGCAGAGCTTGTCGAACCGATAACGCCATTCTTGGCGCGGTTTGAGTGATATCTTCGCCAATAACAAAAATAAAATCACAACCTTCAATTTCCGTTAAACTTGTCGCTGCGTTTGATGCCAACAATTGCGCATGCTGTGCCGCCGTTTTCATTTCATCGTCAAGGTAGCCCGGACTAAAGTTTTCAGCACCGACAATATTTTTTAAATAAAAGTTAGCTTCTAACGAAGCACGAGCTGAACCAATACCAATAAAACTTTTCTGTCTAAAGTGCGACAAGACTTTAGCAACATCTAATTTACTTAATGCCAATGGCGACTGTTGCGCAATACCTTTGACTTGCTTTATACGTTGTTCACCATTAACAAAGCCAATACCAAAGCGCCCTCTATCGCAAAGAAAATAGCCATTAATATCAGCATTATATCGATTCAATACCCGCCGTACTGAGCCATAACGTTCGCCAATACTAACATTACAACCCACCGAGCAATGACTACAAATAGAGGGTGCTGATTGCAGATCCCATTTTCGGGTATAGTGCGATGAAAAAACCTTATTGGTAAATACCCCTGTTGGGCACACTTCAACTAAATTACCACTGAATTCACTCTCTAACGCGCCATCAGATTGACGACCAAAATACACTTGGTTTTTTGAGCCATAAACACCAAAATCCTTACCGCCGGCATAATCATTATAAAAACGCGTACAACGATAGCAGGTGATACAGCGGTTCATTTCGTGACCGACTAGCTCACCTAAATATTGATTAGTAAAAGTACGTTTGCTGCCCTGATATTCACGCACACTATGGCCGGTCATGACCGTCATATCTTGTAAATGACATTCGCCGCCTTCAGCGCAAACCGGACAATCATGCGGGTGATTGGTCATCATGGCAGCAATAACTTGCTCACGAAATTCACTGGCTTCAGTATGTTTAATACTAATGCGCATACCGTCGGTTACCGGCGTAGTACAAGCCATAACCATACGACCTCGTTGATCTGTTTCATCTTGAAATTGCATCACGGCGCATTGTCGACAGGCGCCAACTGATCCCATAGACGGATGCCAACAAAAATAAGGCAAATTTAATTTTTGTGATAACACGCCAGCCAATAGATTGTCCTTTGTGCTGACTTGGTAGGGTTGATCATCAATGAAAATGGTGACTTTATCTTCATTCATATGACTGCCCCGCCATCGTAGGGTTAGCAGAGACACTTTGCTTAGTTTTACTTTTAGATACCTGTATACGTTTAGCTAAAGAGGCTGGATTATAATCGCAACATCCGTGTTCAATATGCTGTAAGAAGTCGTCATGGAAATATTTCAAAGCACTTCTTAGCGGCTCTACTGCGCCAGGTGCCAATGCGCAATGAGTTTTTCCTATCCACATAAAATCACACAGCTTAGCTAAGGTGTCTAAATCTGCCATTTTTCCTTGCCCGTGTTCGATGCGCGTTAGCACTTCAACGGCCCACGGCGTACCGTCTCGACATGGCGTGCACCAACCACAGGATTCTTGAGCAAAAAAACGTAGTAAATTTAACACCATAGCGACTGGACAATTTTTATCATCCAACACAATCAAACCACCGGTCCCTAAACGGCTGCCCACTTTCGCAATAGAATCATAATCCATCGGGGTATCTAAATGCTCCGCCACCAAAAAATCAGTTGACGCGCCACCGGGTAATAAGCCTCGAAATTGCAAACCCTCTTGCATGCCCCCAGCATGTTGATAGAGCACTTCTCGCAACGTTGCGCCCATAGGTAATTCCCATAAACCAGGATTTTTTACGCGTCCACAGGCGCCATAAATTTTGCTGCCAGCATCGCTATTTGGCGCAATGCCTTGAAACCATGCAATACCATTTTTTAAGATGTGTGGTAAATTGCACAAGGTCTCAACATTATTAACGATGGTCGGTTTACCAAATAAGCCACTGACCTGTGGAAAAGGCGGCTTAGCTCTTGGATTAGCACGCTTACCTTCTAAGGCATTAATTAGCGCGGTTTCTTCACCACAAATATAGCGCCCCGCACTACTATGTACGTATAAATCTAAGCAATATTTAGTGGCTTGAATGTTCTTCCCTAGCCAATTATTTTTATAGGCTTCATCGATTGCTTGCTGCAATCGTCTTGCTGCTAAATGGTATTCACCACGCAGAAAAATATAAGCTTTATTCGCACCTATGGTGTAGGCCGCGATAATCATTGCCTCAATTAACTGATGTGGCGCACCTTCGAGTAATAACCTGTCTTTAAATGTGCCTGGCTCCATTTCATCGGCATTGGCAACTAAATACTTGTTGTCGGGTGCATCTTCATCACCCTCATCAAACATTGGCACAAAGCTCCACTTCATACCGGTGGGAAAACCAGCGCCACCTCGGCCTTTTAAACCGGAGTTTTTAACAATTTCCAATACCTCTTTTGGCTGATGCTGTAATAGCGCAACTTTTGCCCCTTGATATCCACCCGCTTGACAATAATCATCAAAGGTTAATGGTTGTTGCAAATTTACCCATTGGGTCAAAGGCTTGACGCTATTATTTACTATCTGTTCAGTCATCAAGCTCTCCTTTACTCGCCAGTTGCTGTAAAAGCTCAACGGCGCTTTCTGGTGTTAAATGCTGATAATGTTCTGCCCCTATCATCATTGCCGGTGCTTTATCACAACTGCCCAAACAGGCGTTTGACAGTAACGTGAATTTGCCATCTCTAGTGGTCTGGCCGTAATCAATATTTAAATATTCTTTAATGGCGCTAAGTACGGAATCTAGCCCGGTAAGGTGACAGGCAATACTGTCGCATAAATGGATAACATGCTGACCGACCGGCTGCCGGTAAATTAAGTTGTAGAAAGTCGCTACACCTTCAAGCTGAGCAACCGGCACGGCTAACAAGTCACTAATGGCAAATAAGCTTTCATCACTAACCCAACCTCGGTGCTCTTGCACCACTTTAAGTGCTTCAATACCAGCCGCTTCGCGTGTTTCCATGATACTGGCCTCATGTTCTATCGCAGCAATTTCCGTTGCCGTTAGATAATGTTGATAATCCATTGTCAAAATATCGATTGTTTCCATAATTATCTCTTTCTTTGCTATAAGCCATTAAGATAAATTGTCTGACATTAATCGTTTTCTTCTGCTAAACCTTGTTATTCGCTATGGCTAATTACTGTTATCACTAACGATCCACGTCTGCCATGACATAATCCACACTGCCCAGAGTTGCGATAAGATCCGCCACCATTTGGCCTTTACTAATTAACGGCAGCATTTGTAAGTGCGCAAAACTGGGCGTGCGAATGCGGGTACGATAACTCATGGTGCTGCCATCGCTAATTAAGTGATATGCCATTATGCCTTTCGTCGCTTCGACACTGACCGAGACTTCGCCGGCCGGTATCACGGGCCCCCATGAAACATTAAGAAAATGCGGTATCAAGGTATCAATATCGCGCATGGTTCGGTCTTTTACCGGTGGCGTTGTTTGTGGGTGATCGGCTTTGTAGGGTCCTTCAGGCATATTGTTCAGGCACTGCTCAATAATACGAATACTCTGACGCATTTCTTCTACCCGCACCCGACAGCGATCATAGCAATCACCGTTATGACCAAGCGGCACTTCAAAATCAAATTGGTCATAACCACCATAAGGCCGTTGCTTGCGTAGATCCCATGAATAACCGGTTGCGCGTAATCCTGGACCTGTTATCCCCCAATCAATCGCCTCTTGTGCTGAGTAAGCGCCAATACCGACGGTTCGTTGCTTTAAAATTGAGTTTTGCATGACCATTTTTTCATACTCATCAAGGCGCTTAGGCAGGTAATTCACATAATCACGTACCAAGCCTTGCCAACCTTTCGGTAAATCTTGCGCCACGCCACCAATACGGAACCAACTCGGATGCATGCGAGCGCCAGTAAACGCTTCAATAATGCCAAAGAGTTTTTCTCGGTCGATAAACATATAAAAAATAGGTGAAAGTGCACCAATATCTTGCGCAAAGGTGCCGTAGAATAATAAGTGACTGAGAATACGAAACATTTCAGCGGTCATAATACGAATAACTTTTGCTCGATCAGGTACCGTAATGCCAGCAAGCTTTTCAACCGCCATCACATACGGAAAGTTATTCATCACGCCGCCAAGGTAGTCAATACGGTCGGTGTAAGGAATGTAGCTATGCCATGATTGCCGCTCGCCCATTTTTTCTGCGCCGCGATGGTGGTAACCAATATCGGGTACGCAATCAACAATTTCTTCTCCCTCCATTTGTAAGACAATACGAAAAGCACCATGAACACTCGGATGATTAGGGCCAAGATTTAAGAACATAAAGTCGCTATCTTTGCTTTGTCGCTTCATGCCCCAGGCTTCGGGGTTAAACTGCAACGCCGCTTGCTCTTTATCTTGTTGGTCAGGCGGTAATATAAACGGGTCCATTTCCGTTGCACGTGCGGGATGAGTTTTCAGTAGCGGATGCCCTTGCCAGGTATTCGGCATTAAAATACGGGTTAAATAAGGATGATTTTGAAAAACAATACCGAACATGTCCCACACTTCTCGTTCATACCAATTAGCGTTTGGCCAGAATCGACAAACACTTTCTAAACGTTTATCTGTGCTAGTGAGAGCAACTTTAAGGCGAATATCTTGATTACGTTGATAAGAGCGTAAGTGGAAACTGACGGTAAAAGCTTGTGATAATGACGATTGATATTGTCGTTCGCTTTCATCAATGGCGGTGATATCGAAGCACATATCAAACGGCTGAGCTAAGTCATGCTTTAGTACTTGCATAAGCTTAATTAACTGACTTTTATCGACCCAATAAGTGGGGATATCATCGACAATGTTTTCGATTGCGCTCACGGCTTGTAAATTAAGCTTTGGTGATAGGGCAATAATTTCATCAAGCAAAGGTAAAGTTTGCAGCATCTGCCAATCATTACTCGCCTTAATATTTACCTGATTCACCATTAATTTCCCTTCATTGTCGCCGCTTTAGTATTAATTTCTCTTCGTGTCTAAGCCGCCAAATTTAGCTAGCTGTCCAAATAAAGCCATTATGTTTTATATATGATCCGGCGAATCAAGGTTGGTCACCTGAATGCGTTCGCCATGCTTAATGTCTCGTAATGACGGTTTGCCAATTGCACTCACCTTTTGCTCACCGACAACCCAACTTAACGGCCTAGGTTGATGCTCTATTTTGGTTTGCAACAATAACAGGGCTTCAAGTAACGCTTCTGGTCGCGGCGGACAGCCCGGCACGTAAACATCAACCGGAATAAACTTATCAACGCCTTGCACCACGCTGTAGATGTCGTACATACCGCCAGAATTGGCACATGAACCCATTGAAATAATCCAACGTGGTTCTAAAAGTTGCTCATAGAGGTGCTGAATTACCGGTGCCATTTTGCGAAAGCACGTACCTGAAATGACCATTAAGTCTGCCTGCCTCGGCGTTGCTCGTATAACTTCGGCACCAAAGCGTGCAATATCATGGCGTGAAGTAAAGCTGGTTGCCATTTCGACATAACAGCAACTTAAGCCAAAGTTAAATGGCCAAATTGAATTTTTACGGCCCCAATTCACCATATCATCGAGCCTTGCCATAAAAACATTGCGCTTTAATTCAGCTTCAGAAACGCTCTTCATTTCACTCATCGCATCGTCGAGTTTCGCTTTAGTTAGTGACCATTCCATTATTGATGTCCTTTATTTGGCTCATAAGGGCGAAGATCTAACGCTTTACGTTCACTTTCTCGTAGACGCTGCAATTGAGTTTCTCGATGCGGTTGGTGGCGACGAGTTAACTCCAAAGCGCCAATACGAACTAAGTAAATTAATGCCGCCAACAACACGGTAATGAAAATACTCGCTTCGATAAAACCCGGCCAGCCCACCTCGTCAAAGGCAATGACCCAAGCAAAAAGATAAATAGTTTCTAAATCAAAAATGACAAAAAAAATCGCGTACAAGAAGAAGTGGTTGGTAAAACGGGTTTTATTACCCGAAACTGAAATTATTCCGGATTCATAAGGGGTGTTTTTAGCGCGCTGTTTCCCTTTGGGGCCAAGAAAATATGATAGCAGCATCATAAAAACTAGCATCACTGCCAAGATAATAAAGTAAGCCGCAATTGGCCAAACTTGGGTTATTTGATCAGATGTTTCCACAAAGCCCTCACTTATAGTTAAACAACTACAAACCGACAGACAGCGAACTTATCGATACATGCACCTAATGCTAAACCAAGCAGTTTTCAATCGCCTTGGTTATAACATTGCACGATTAAAATAAATCTAAGTTAGCTAAATTGGACTTCAGCGATACTAAAATCACCACAAAGTAACCACTAAGTAGATGAGACACATCATTAAAAATGTCTGATAGGTAGGTAAATCCTGACCTTATAGGGAGATAATTGCTACCTGTTGGCAACACCAACTCACTGCATTTACTTATTATTGTTATTTCGCTTTCGCTAACATTCTCTCTTCATTAATTCTACTGAGATAGCACCTATAATTACGTATTAATAGACAATATTCGCATCATCAAATTTTGCTAGTGTGCTTTGCAAAAAAGGCGGTAACGAAAGATATTGTTGATAAGCTGAGTATAGAAAAGAATTTAAATAATGCTTATTTTTTAAGCGATTATTAGCATTTTAAAAGGTTATTTTTGGTGAAAAGCAATAAACACGGCGCTTGCCGTGTTTATTTTTAAGTAAAATAAATTGCCAATAAAGCAATTTTACGGTTATTCCTCTGCGCCATTAATCAGTTCTGAAAGTGCCGAGAGTTTGTCTAATACCAAACCATGAATGGATTTTCTCGGGTAGCGCCCAGTTCGGCTAATTTCGCCCGCCGTTTGCCCCATCAAAATTTCTATCGCCTGATCAATATTATCAACAGCATAAATAGCAAACTTGTCTTCTGCAACGGCCTGAATAACTTCAGGTGCCAACATCAAATTAATAGTATTAGTCTTAGGAATGATAACACCTTGCTGACCCGTTAAACCTTTATCTTTACATAGCCGATAAAAGCCTTCTATTTTTTCATTAACGCCACCAATTGATTGCACTTCACCATGTTGGTTCATCGACCCCGTTATCGCGATACCTTGGTTGATCGGTAACTTAGCAATGGCTGAAATTAACGCGCAAAGCTCCGCCATTGATGCACTATCGCCGTCGATATGACCATAAGATTGCTCAATAGCGATATTGGCAGAAATCGTCACCGGAAAGTCCTGACCATACTTATGACCCAAATATCCGGTTAAAATCAATACACCTTTTGAGTGAATCGATTTACCTAAATCGACTTCACGCTCAATATCTGTCACGCCAAGGCTACCGGCATATACCGTTGCCGATATACGCGCAGGTGTACCGAAGACACTATCGCCAATTTCTAAAACCGTTAAGCCATTAATTTTACCGATCTGTCCGCCGTCGGTATCGATGAGCAATTGACGTTCTTTAATTTCCTCTAACCACGCTTCACTCATACGGCCGGTGCGACGTTGTTTCGCGGCTAACGCCATAGTGACATGCTTGCCACACAAACCATTCTTACCATCAGACAATTTCCACAAGTAAAAGGCTTCGTCTAATAAGTCATTAACTTGCACGATATTAGCCGATATTTTTTGCTGATGCTCCGCACGTCTAAGTGCGTATTTAACCAGTTCAAGTACCGCTTCATCAGTCACTTCTGGGTAGTGATTACGATAGGCCCGTTGACGAATTAAATTGGCATAATCGTTTAAGTTACTTTGGCTTTTTTCTAAGTGGCGATCAAAGTCGGCCAAGACACGAAACAGTTCAGTAAATTCTTGATCATAATCTTGTAAGGTGTAGTAAATTTCAGGGTCACCTAACAAAATCACTTTAACGTTCAAAGGTATTTTTTCTGGTTGTAAGCTAAAAGCCCCTGGTTGGGCATATTCTGAATGCGGATTTTCAATGGTTATTTGCTGCGACTTTAGCGCTAACTTTAACCGCGCCCAAACCAAAGGTTGGGTCAGTAATTTATCAGCTTCAAGTAAGATATAACCACCATTGGCTTTATGTAATGCGCCGGGCCTAATTAAACGATAGCTGGTATAGCTACTGCCTTGAAAACTGCCAAAATCAACATGACCAAATAAATTTTGAAAGGTGGGATTCTGTTCATAAATAACCGGTGCGCCTTCATCAACTTTACGAGTCACTAATAAATTAGGTAAAAAGCGTTCTACCATCAGTTTACGCAAGTCTTTGTCATTAGGCGCTTCGCTACTTTCGTCAACCAATAGCTCTAATACCGCATCAACAACATGAGTTTTTACCTTGGCCAAATACTTCAGCACGCCAACGTTGCTGGCGAACTCATGCTCTAGCTCCTGCAAAAATGGCTGAATGCTTTGTGCTGCAGTTTCATGCTTTAACTTACGTAATTTATCAGAAGAAATACGTTTCCATTGCGGTAACTCAATTAACTTTTCAGACAGTAACTCTTCGAGCTTAGCCAATAAAACATAAAACTCTGCCCGCTTAGGCTCATTCAAATCAGCAAACTCTTTATCATTAAGTGGTTTGCCCGCAACTAATGGCGAAAAACCAATTTCACCGTCTTCTTCATAAAGTACCACTTCATTTTTTAATGCGGTTGCTTCAACCTCACTAATGGCTTCATCATATTTTTTATTGAAGTCGCGATCGATAGCAGCCTTTTGCCTTTGATAACCTGGGTTGTCAAAAATTTCAGGAAACAAATCCATTAACTCATCAATAAATGTATTCATTCGGGTAAGTAACTGCTTACCATCACCAGGACTTACATAAAGATTATGCGGTGTGTTTGGGTCATCAAAATTATTGATGTAACACCATTCTTGTGGTGTCGGCTCTTGACTCGCCGTAGCCGCTAACATCTGTTTTATTAAGCTTTGACGCCCAGTACCATGTTCGCCCATGGCATAAACATTGAAACCTGGCGCTTGCATCGATAATCCAAAGGTCAGTGCTTCTTTAGCTCTTTCATGACCAATAAATACTTGTGCTATTTCTGCTACGGGTGTGGCATTGGCAAATTGTTTAACCGTTAAATCTGCGGTTAATTGGCAAGCTTTAAGGCGTACATTTGTTGACACATTTGTCATAGAGGATCTCTCGGGAGTGCTATTTAATAGTATGATTAAATAACAAATAAAATAAATAATGCTTCATTAAATACAGTGTACAGCGACATGCAGCTGAACAGCAAAACAATATCAAAAAATTCTTGTTTTACGGCGTTAAACTCACGCGTTGAAAGTCTTGACCACCGCAGGAAATACATTCAGTGACAACATTTGCATGGTTATAAAGGACACTATGCTGACATGTCTGACATTGCAGCTCTCCAAAGCCTACATAGTCACCAACATGGTAACCATCTTGGTGCTGAAAATCGCCCATCAGCTCAGCCCACTCAACTTGTGATTTATCGGTAATTTGCGCTAAGTTGGCCCATAAGTTTTCATTTAATATAGCTAAGTAAACTGAATGCTTAACATCGGCTTGATATTGCTGGTAAAAATCTGCCAAATCATATTTGAGATTCGCAACAAATTGCTTAACTTGTTGCTCTGGAATTTGTTCGGCAGCAACCAGCAGTGATTTTGCTTGTTCAATTAATTCTATTACCGAACGAATTTCATTTTCCTTGGTATCTTTGAGCCAATTTTGTAGCTTCTGATAAACGTCTTGAACACGAGATGGATCATTTTTCATAGTGTTTTCCTCATTTAACTAGTTTCCTTAAGCATAAGTGATCCGTTAATAAAAAACAGTCCTTGTCATAATATCGCACCACTTATCAAGGCACGTTTATGCAAATTTTAACGTAACTTTCAGCACTTAAAGTTACTTTTATCCGTTATGCCATCGCCATCTTAGAAAAACATTCCGCATTAACTTGCTTTAACTTGTCGCAATGGCAAGAGATAAGGTATCCTATCGGGATTATTTTATTGCTGCTACTTAAGCTTTGAAGAACAAGTTTTATCACTAAAAATTTGTCAAAAAAGTGAGTTTTAGCTCCTATTTTAGCGTGTTTGAGAAATCTTAATGGAATCCATCTACAATCCCCAATCAATTGAAGCCGATGTTCAGAAGTTTTGGACTGATAACAATACCTTCAAAGCCGAAGAGCACCCTGGAAAAGAAAAGTTTTATTGCTTGGCGATGTTTCCATACCCAAGTGGTCGTCTCCATATGGGCCACGTACGTAACTACAGCTTAGGCGATGTTATTTCTCGTTACCAACGCATGCAAGGCAAAAATGTCATGCAACCTATGGGGTGGGATGCTTTTGGCTTGCCAGCAGAAAATGCAGCGATAAAAAACAATTCAGCACCAGCGAAATGGACCTATGAAAACATTGATTACATGCGTAACCAATTAAAATCATTAGGTTTTGGATATGATTGGAGCCGTGAATTAGCGACGTGTAAAAAAGACTATTACCGTTGGGAACAATGGTTTTTCACCCAGCTTTATGAAAAAGGTTTAGTGTACAAAAAGAATGCGACCGTGAATTGGGATCCGGTTGACCAAACTGTTTTAGCCAATGAACAAGTTATTGACGGTCGCGGCTGGCGCTCAGGTGCTATGGTCGAGCGTAAAGAAATTCCACAGTGGTTTATTAAAATTACTGATTATGCTGAAGAGTTAATTAACGATTTAGACCAACTAACTGATTGGCCTGAACAAGTTAAAACCATGCAACGTAACTGGATTGGTCGTTCTGAAGGTGTTGAAATGACCTTTCAAGTTGCTGATTCAACTGAAAGCTTTGATATTTATACTACACGCCCTGATACCTTAATGGGCGTAACTTATGTTGCTTTAGCGGCCCAGCATCCATTAGCGGTTAATGCTGCTGAAAATAATGCTAAATTGTCGGCATTCATTGATGAATGTAAAGCCAACAGCAAATCTACTGAAGCCGATTTGGCGACAATGGAGAAAAAAGGCGTTGATACCGGCTTAAAAGCTATACACCCACTTAGCGGTGAAATAGTGCCCGTATGGGCCGCCAACTTTGTACTAATGGACTACGGCTCAGGCGCAGTGATGTCGGTACCAGGTCATGATCAGCGTGATTATGAATTTGCCACTAAATACGGTTTAGAAATCAAACAAGTTATTGCCGGTAATGAGGGTGATGACATTGCTAAAGCCGCTATTACCGAAAAAAATACGCTGATTAATTCTGCTGAATTTGATGGTTTAAATTTTGCAGAAGCTTTTAAAGCAATTTCCGATAAATTGATTAGTGATAATAAAGGTAAGGTAAAAGTAAATTACCGTTTACGTGATTGGGGGGTTTCTCGCCAACGTTATTGGGGTACGCCAATTCCAATGCTGCATTTAGCCAATGGTGAATCTGTGCCGGTTCCAGCTGATCAATTACCCGTTGAGTTACCAGAAGACGTGGTAATGAATGGCGTAACTTCTCCGATTAAAGATAATCCTGAATGGGCAAAAACAACCTACAACGGTGAAGAAGCATTCCGCGAAACCGATACCTTTGATACCTTTATGGAATCATCATGGTATTACGCGCGTTATTGTTCACCCAATGATGACACGCAAATGTTAGATCCCGCTAAAGCGAATTACTGGCTGCCGGTTGATCAATATATAGGTGGTATTGAACACGCTATTTTACATTTACTTTATGCGCGTTTTTTCCATAAATTATTACGTGACGTTGGTTTAGTCGAATCAAACGAACCGTTTAAGAGCTTGTTATGTCAAGGTATGGTGTTAGCTGATACCTATTACCGTGAAGCTGATAATGGTGCACAAGATTGGATTGCCCCTACCGATGTCGAAGTAGAGCGTGATGAAAAAGGTCAAGTCACTTCAGCCATTAGTAAAATAGATGGCCTGCCAGTTATTTCTGCGGGCATGAGCAAAATGTCTAAGTCAAAAAATAATGGTATAGACCCACAAGAGGTTATCAATTTATACGGCGCTGATACCGTGCGTTTATTTATTATGTTTACTTCACCGCCAGAGCAAACGTTAGAGTGGTCTGACTCAGGTGTTGAAGGTGCACACAGATTCTTAAAGCGTGTTTGGAAATTGATTTATGATTTCACTCAAGTCGCTGAAATATCAACTGCCGCACCAAGTATCGAAGGCTTAACGCTTAACTCGGCGCAAAAATCACTGCGCCGTGAATTACATAAAACGATTGCAAAAGTTAGCGATGATATTGGCCGCCGTAATACCTTCAATACCGCTATCGCCGCCATTATGGAATTAATGAATCACCTAAGTAAGGCTAGCATCGAAAGCGCTGAAGACCGTGTTGTGATGCATGAAGCTATTCGTGCTCTGGTATTAATGTTGACACCTATCGTGCCACACTTGAGCCACCATTTATGGAACATGATTGGCGATGGTAACCCAGTTGAAAACACAGCATGGCCAGTCATTGACGATGCTGCGTTAGTGGAAGACGAAAAGCTTATTATTGTGCAAGTTAATGGTAAATTACGCGCTAAAATCACCGTCTCAGCTGATGCAACCAAAGAAGCGGTTGAAGCCATGGGTTTTGCCGATGAAAGTGTCAGCAAGTTTATTGACGGTAAAACAGTACGTAAAGTCATTTATGTACCGGGCAAACTGTTAAATATTGTCGCTAATTAGTCATAACAGCAGCCGCTCGTCATTACCTTATTAGCGTAGAGGTCAGCGGCTTTTAAAGTGCATAGGTCAAAATACGGGCTATGCACTCATTTAATATCCACCTATAAAAAGTGAACACTTTATGAAGCAAATAATAATTCGCCAGGCCAGTAAAATATTATCTTTTAGTCTCATGTTAATGATGCTAAATGGTTGTGGTTTTCAGCTCCGTGGCAATTATTTATTAGCGCCAGAACTACAAACCATAGTATTTAGTTCTGTTGACCAATATGGCGAACTCACCCGTTTGGTTAAACAGCACTTAACCATTAACGACGTTAATTTGGTACAACAAGGTGATAAATCTGTACCGCAAATGCGTATGCTGCAAGACAATTTAGATCGTAGAACCTTATCGGTTTTTCCTAACGGCCAAGTCGCTGAGTATGAACTTATTTATACCGTACGTTATCAAATTCTAATCCCTGGGCAAGACGTTCAGCGTTTCAGCTTTGAACTCAATCGTGATTATCAAGATGATCCTGACATTGCCTTAGCAAAGAGTCGCGAACTGTCGTTAATGTTACGGGAAATGCGTCAAGAAGCGGCCAATAAGATCCTACGTGACATGGCTAGTATTCAGCTATAGGTCATTGAAATGCGTATTTACCATAATCAACTCGAAAAAACACTGACACAAGGCTTTAAGCCAATATGGTTGGTGTTTGGCGATGAACCATGGCAAAAAAATGACGCCTTAGAAAAAATTAAAAACGTGGCAAAAAAACAAGGCTTTGACGAAGTTATTCGTTTTAGTATTGATGATAAGTTTAATTGGGATGAACTGTTTCAAGAATACCAATCAATGAGCTTATTTTCCTCATTACGCATTATTGAAATTGAATTTATTAATGGCAAAATTGGTGATAACGGCGCAAAAGGCGTCAACCAATTACTGGCCTTATTGCATCAAGACATTCAGCTAATATTTCATGGGCCAAAACTTGATGCTGCAACGCAAAAACGTAAATGGTTCAAATCATTAGAAGCTGCTGGCTGCTTTCTGCCCTTGTATGATGTTGAAGGCAAACAACTAAAACAATGGCTTAGTCATCAAGCTCGTCAACTACAACTCACCTTACCTGCTGATGTAATTGATTTAATGGCCGAGTTATTTGAGGGCAATTTACCGGCATTAGCACAAGAGCTACAAAAGCTTGCAATTTTATTTGGCCAACAGCCGGTCAGTTTTGAAGAAGCGGAACAGCTCGTTATTAAGCAAGCTAAGTTTAACCCTTTTCAACTCATCGATACCTTGCTGATTGGCGATCTGAAAAAATGCTTAACTATGCTAGATCAAATGCAACATGACGGCAGCGCATTTGGCCAATTAATTTGGTTTGTTCATAAAGAAATCAGCCAACTTCATGCCATGTTAGCATTATTAGCCCTCGGCACGAGTATGAACGATGTTTTTAAGCAATATCGCATTTGGGATAAAAAGAAGCCCTTATATCAATACGCATTAACCAACATGAGCTTACATAATGTAGAACAAGCTTTAGCACGGTTAGCGCAAGTTGATTTACTCAGCAAAACCAGTAGCGACTTCAACGCCTTTATCTTGCTCAGTGATGTTTTAATCAGCTTATACCATAACAAACTCAGTGAAAACTTTAGCTTGGATTATGAGTACAACTAAGCAAAGTCCACCAAAGCTTATTGCTTTGCTAGGTGGTACATTCGACCCTATTCATCTTGGCCACATTTTACCCGCGCAAGAAACCGCTTTATGGTTAGGTACTGAACAATTACATTTAATTCCCGCTCATATTCCACCACATAAATCTGGCACTCATGCAAATGCAAAACAACGTGCTGATATGGTCGCGTTAGTTTGCGATAACCATAAAGACTTGCAACTAGATAAGCGAGAACTCAACCGAGACAGTGCTTCATATACCGTAGACTCTTTACGTGAAATAAAGGCCGAACAACCGGGCGCAGATTTATATTTTATTATGGGTATGGACTCGTTGTTAACATTTACCCAGTGGCGCAGTTGGCAAGAAATTCTTACCTTATGCAATTTAGTGGTTAATATTCGTCCCGGCTACCCGCACTTTGAGCTTGAATCAGCGCTAGTGCCAGAGCTAAAACATCGTCTGATTTATAGTCTTGCACAATTACAGTTCCACCAAAGCGGACAAATAATTCTCCATGAAAGCACCCCACTTGATATTTCTTCGACCCTGATCAGAGAAAAAATTAAAGCGAACTTAGCGTACGCGCAATATTTACCTCAATCGGTGTACCACTATATTGAGCAACACCGCCTTTATCGATAACCGCCGTATTGACGTCTGCTTTTAATATCGAAGCATTAAAAGTCCTAATTACTGTCATTTAGCTAGCAAGTCAGTGAAATAAATCGCTTGTTGGGTAAAAAACATGCAATTGATAGCATTAGACAGTTAACGAAGAAACAAATTAATGCTATTATCGCCGATTATTGTCAATTATAGAGATCCCACTTTGCAAAGTTCAGACCTAATTACTTTTGTTACCGAAAAAATCGAAGATATGAAAGGCCGCGATATCGTCACATTAGATATAGCTAAAAAATCAAGTTTCGCTGACTACATGCTAGTTTGCTCTGGTAACTCAAAACGTCACGTTATTTCCATTGCACAATCACTTACCATTGAATGCCGCGCTGCTGGTATCGAAGCCTTAGGTGTTGAAGGAAATGATGTTGGTGAGTGGTCTTTAGTGGATTTAGGTGATGTTGTTGTCCATGTGATGACTGACGAAACTCGCGATCGTTACCAACTAGAACAACTATGGGAATAGTATAAAGTATAATGCGCATTACCTTATACGCTGTTGGCAATAAAATGCCCGCATGGGTCAGCCAAGGATTTAGCGAATATTGCCGTAGGTTTCCTCGTGATATGAGTTTTCACTTAGTGGAAATTTCACCGGGGAAGCGCGGTAAAAATGCCGATATAGCCCGCATTCTCGAAAAAGAAGGTGAGCTAATGTTAGCGGCCATTCCTAAAGGTAATCGCATTGTAACTTTAGAAGTAGAAGGTAAACCTTGGACAACTCCCGAACTTGCCAAGCAGCTTGAACGTTGGCATGTTGATAGTCGTGATGTTGCCTTATTGGTTGGCGGTCCTGAAGGTTTAGCCCCAGCATGTATTGAAGCCTCCGAACAAAAATGGTCATTATCACCACTAACCTTGCCGCACCCTATGGTACGCATTGTCGTTGCCGAAAGCCTTTATCGCGCTTGGTCAATCAATAATAACCACCCTTATCATCGCGAGTAAATAATGGCTCCTAAAAAACGCGTTGCCATTAGAAATCATAGTGCCGAAGCCAATTTATTTGCCCGTCGTACGTTTATAACCTTTGTCGCCGTCATCATCCTTTCACTGGTGTTATTTAGTAACATTTATAACCTTGAAGTCAATTCTTATCAGAAATACCAAACACGTTCGAACTCCAATCGTATTAAGCTTTTACCCGTCGCGCCAAATAGGGGCTTAATTTATGATAGAAATGGCGTTTTACTGGCTGACAACACGCCTGTGTATAGCTTAGAAGTCATTCCCGAACAAGTTGATGATATTGAAAAGCGCTTGGCTGAGGTTAGTCAACTATTAGATATTAGCCAAGAAAGACAAGACAAACTACTCACCGCATTGAAAAGCAAACGTCGATTTAAGCCGCTAGAGTTATACTCTCGCTTAAGCGAGCAGCAAGTATCATTATTTTCCGTCAATCAACATAATTTCCCAGGTTTTTTTATTGATGCGCGCTTAAAGCGCTATTACCCTTTTGCTGACTTGACGACACATTCGCTTGGTTATGTCGCACGTATTAATCGCAGAGATTCACTGGCACTTGAGAAACAAGGCTTAGCTGAAAACTACGCTGCCACCCGTAATATTGGTAAGTTAGGTTTAGAAAAGTATTACCAAGATATTTTACATGGCTCCATTGGCCATCAAGAAGTTGAAATTAACAACCAAGGCCGAATCATTCGTACCTTAGACTTTACCCCGCCTATTCCGGGTAAAGATCTAACCTTAACGTTAGATATTGAACTGCAAATGATCGCAAAACGTGCACTTTCAGGTAAACGTGGCGCAGTGGTCGCCATTGACCCAAGAGACGGTGGTGTGTTGGCGATGTATTCAAATCCAAGTTTTGACGGCAATCTATTTGTTCATGGCATCAGTAGTAAAAAGTACAAGAAGCTTTTAGCGCCTGAAAGCAATAAACCGCTATTAAACCGTGCTGTACAAGGTTATCCGCCAGCATCAACCATTAAGCCATTATTAGCTATTACTGGTTTAGACGCTGGTATCATCACGGCGGAAACTGAAATTTATGACCCCGGTTTTTATCAACTTCCAGGCATAGAAACCAAACGACGTGATTGGAAAAAATGGGGCCATGGCAAGGTTAATTTAACCAAATCGCTTGAGCAATCATGTAATATTTATTATTACGACTTAGCTTACAAGCTTGGCATTACACGTATTAGTAAAATGATGGAAAAGTTTGGCTTTGGTGATTATACCGGTATTGATATTCATGAAGAAAGTCGAGCGATTATGCCGAGTATCGAATGGAAAAGAGCCCGTTATAATCAAGCTTGGTATACCGGTGAAACCCTATCAGTGGGTATCGGACAAAGTTACTGGTCAGTTACGCCATTGCAGTTATCACAAGCCATTTCTATCTTAGTCAACAAAGGTAGAATTAAAGTACCGCACTTACTCAAAGCCACAAGTGAAGTAAGCGCTATTGATAATGACGTAGGGCGACAACAAGCTCTGATCACTGACTATGTTGTTGATGAAAAGCCACCTATCATCCTAAAAGATTCAGCTTCGTGGGACCTTGTTCTAGACGGCTTACACAATACCGTACAAAAAGTTGGTGCTACAGGCTACACCGCCTTTAAAGGCAGCAAATATGACGCTGCTGGTAAAACGGGCTCAGCACAAACCGCCAATATTGCCCAAGATGAAGAATATGACGCAACAAAAGTAAAAGAAAGTCGACGTGATAATGCGATGTTTATTGCTTTTGCCCCGTTTGAAAATCCAGAAATAGTCATTGCGGTTGCTATTGAAAATGTTGCTGAAGGTGGCGGCGGTGCAAATGCTGCGCCCGTGGCACGTCAGATCATGGATCAATATTTTGGCGACCGTGAAATTATGAGTACAGAAAAGCGCAAACATCCACTTCATGATAACGTTTATCATCAAAACATTAAAAATACTGCAGGTAACCCTTAGTGCGTAGTTCCGGACATGACCAACAAAAGCAGCGAACGTTATGGCAACGGTTACACATTGATTTGCCATTATTAGTCGGCATTTTAACTTTGATGACACTAGGACTATTTGTTGTTTATAGTGCCGGCGGACAAGAAACTGCGGTACTTATTCGTCATGCCAAGCGTGTTGGCTTAGCTTTATTTGTTATGTTCATCGTGGCACAGATTCCGCCGTTATCTTATCGAAAATGGGCGGTGCCGGTATTTATTTTTGGTTTAATGTTATTAACCGCCGTGTTACTTTTTGGCCATGTCGGCAAAGGGGCTCAACGCTGGTTAGATCTTGGCATCACTAAGTTTCAACCCTCTGAAATCATGAAGCTTGTTGTGCCTATTATGATCGCATGGTATGTCAGCCAATATGATTTACCGACCAAAATATCAAAAATAGTTATCGCCTTTATTTTAGTATTAATGCCTACGTTACTGATTGCAAAGCAGCCCGATTTAGGCACGTCTTTACTTATTGCCAGTTCAGGAATTTTTGTCATATTTCTAGCTGGTGCAAGCTGGAAGCTGATTGGCACTTGTGTTGGGTTAGCCTCGGCATTTGCGCCGGTCTTATGGATGTTTTTGATGAAGCCGTATCAAAAGCAACGGGTATTAACATTTTTAAATCCTGAACAAGATCCACTCGGCTCGGGCTATCATATTATCCAATCTAAAATTGCTATTGGCTCAGGTGGCATACACGGCAAAGGTTGGTTACAAGGTACACAATCACAACTCGAATTTTTACCTGAACGTCACACAGACTTTATTTTTGCGGTGTTTAGCGAAGAGTTTGGCTTGATAGGCGTAGGGTTACTATTAACGGTTTATTTAGCGATTGTGATGAGGGGCTTATGGATAGCGGTTAATGCTCAACATGCCTTTACTAAGCTTTTGGCCGGTAGTTTAACGCTAACATTTTTTGTTTATGTTTTTGTTAATATCGGCATGGTTTCAGGTATATTACCTGTCGTTGGCGTACCATTACCTTTAGTAAGTTATGGCGGAACCTCAATGGTGACATTAATGGCAGGTTTTGGCATGCTAATGGCCATCAGTACACACCGACGATTTCATGTCTAGTAACTGAACGCAAATTAAATTGATTACATGACTTTCAATCTGGCCTAATCAAATGGCTTTAACACAAAAAATAACCAGAGAGTCTACTGATATTTCATGGCGATAATAAAAATAAAGCTTAAACACTGTCTTGCTTTACTTATGATACTTGTATCTGCGTGCAGCACTAATCTTGGGCGCTACCAGCAAAAACACGATAGCACGCCAACACGCTTACCCAGTGCTAGTGAGTTACACGACGCAACTCCACGAGCAGAGCAATATAGCCGAGGTGGTAATAAAAATTACCAAGTAAGAGGCAAGCATTACCAAGTGTTAAAAACTGCGGAAAACTTTAGCCAAACCGGCATTGCCTCTTGGTATGGTCGCAAATTTCACGGTCATTTAACTTCTAATGGTGAAATTTATGATATGTACGCCATGAGTGCCGCCCACAAAAACTTACCTTTACCGACTTATGTAAAGGTTGTGAATAATAGCAATGGTCGTACGGTAATTGTTAGAGTTAATGATCGCGGACCGTTTCACCAAAGTCGTATCATCGACTTATCTTATAGTGCGGCCTATAAACTTGATATGCTAAAAACAGGCACAGCGCACGTAACAATCACCGCTATTACTGATTTTAAAGCCAAAAATTTCCTACAACACCAAACAGAAAATACGCTACTAGCTTCGACTGACGTTAATATTACTCCGGTAGAAAAACCTGCTATGCAAGCAAGCTCAAACACTGATGCACTAGCAATCGATTTACCGAGCGGACAATATATTCAGGTATTTGCCAGTAAAAGTGCGCATCAAGCCAATAAGCTTGCCAAGTCATTATCAGACTTATATCAAAAAAATAGTCAGTTAGAAGAAAAAAATGGAATTTTTCGAGTTCTTGTTGGTCCGATACAGCGCAGTGACGAAATAGCTAAACTGTTGTTAACGATTAAAGCAAATGGTCACCCTAATGCCTTTATTCGTCAATAAATGTTAAGCCATAACTTGAATGAAGTATGTGCTGAATAAAGACAGCGATGTCGGTGAGACCAATAATAAGTAAAATTCATCAACGGTAACAAATTGATGATAGAGGCCAATAGAATTCAAAACTAAAAATGTTATACTGTATAAAGTTTTATATCGTTTTTCTAATTTTCACTAATCAATGCGCTGCAGGAAAAATATGCCCCAAATTAAGGTTATTCAATCTCCTAAAAAATCGATAAAGCTGATTGCTTTTTTAAGCTCTGTTTTATTAAGTGTTTGCTCTCTTTCTCATGCTCAAACTATTATTCCATCCGCACCAGAAGTGAACGCAAAAGGTCATATATTAATTGATTACACAACAGGTAAAGTTATCGCTGAAAGTAACGCTGATATTTTACTTGCTCCGGCGAGCTTAACTAAAATGATGACCAGCTACATCATAGGTAAAGAGCTTGAGACCGGTAATATCAATAATGATGATGTTGTTAAAATTAGTGAAAAAGCTTGGGCAAAAAACTTCCCTGACTCATCAAAAATGTTTATTGAAGTCGGCACAGAAGTACCTGTTAGCTTGCTCAATCAAGGCATTATCGTCGCATCAGGCAATGATGCTTGTGTTGCCATGGCTGAGCATATTGCCGGTAGTGAAGATGCATTTGCACAATTAATGAATGCTCATGCAGAACAATTAGGCATGCACAGTAGTTTCTTTGAAAATAGTCATGGCTTAGATAGCCAAGAGCACAAAACTACCGCCCGTGATATGGCAACATTAGCGATAGCCCTGATCCGTGATGTGCCAGAAGAGTATAAACTTTATAGCCAAAAATCATTCACTTATAACAATATTAAACAATATAACCGCAATAGCCTATTATGGGATAAAAGCATGAATGTCGACGGTTTAAAAACCGGCCACACGTCACAAGCGGGTTATAGTTTAGTGACCTCTGCTACTAAGGGCGATATGCGTTTAGTCAGTGTGGTAATGGGCGCAGATAGCGAACGTGCTCGTAAAGTAGAGAGTAAAAAATTGCTCAACTACGGCTTCCGTTTTTTCGAAACTTACACACCTTATGCTGCGGGTGAGAAGTTTGTCAGTGACCGCGTTTGGATGGGCGATCGCAAAGAAGTTGATTTAGGTATTATGGTTGATACGCCTATTACTATTCCACGAGGTCAACGCAAAAATTTACAAGCAAACTTTGAGTTAGACAAGCAACTTACTGCGCCATTACAAAAAGGCGAAGTGGTTGGGAAATTATTTTTACAACTTGATGGCGAAGATATTGCACAATACCCACTTGTGACTTTACAAGAAGTCCAAGAAGGTAGCATGTTTAACAAGCTCATGGATTATGTAAAACTGCAATTTGCCAACTAGCGAACATATAATATAAGCAACAGCGTTATACTATTAATAAACTCAGCTTTGGCTGAGTTTATTTTTTATTTTACAGCGATGATAAATAAAAAAAATCACCATAAAGTTACAATCAAACATTGATATTAGATAAAACTCCCTCATTTAATAGCTCATATCAACAAGCAAATTCACTACCACTGATCACATTTACCAGAAATAGTGCTAAAATATCGACGATTTACACATTCAGCGCATGAATTATTACCACATGGATTGGTCTTTTGGCGATTAAATTGAATAATACACCTATTATTAAGCGCCGTTAAAATACTCGCGCTTTACCAATCAAGAGAAAACACATGAATACTAAGTTTGATGAATTACTAGAGTTTCCGACAGTACTTAACTTTAAAGTGATGGGCGTCGCCTGTGATGAACTGCCAGATCTTGTTATAGGTGAATTGCAAAAGCATACACCGGGTGATTATGCGCCAAAAATAAAGCCAAGCTCAAAAGGTAATTATCATTCAATTTCCATCGCCGTTACTGTCACAAGTAAAGATCATATTGAAACGATATATAAAACACTTAATGCCATTGAACAAGTTCGCTACGTGCTTTAATCCCTACTTATTGTCCGGTGTAATCCAATTATTATTTGGATATAATACAGCCAGCAAAATTTATAGAGATATATATTGAAAAACACATTGATTATTCGGCAACTGAATAACAGCGACTACGTCGATGTTTGGCATGCCATGCAAAATTTCACCGATAATCGAGATGAAAATACTGCCGATGAACTTTGGTTGGTTGAGCACCCTCCGGTGTTCACTCAAGGACAAGCAGGTAAAGACGAACATTTATTGATGCCGGGCGATATTCCCGTCGTTAAAGTCGATCGCGGCGGACAAGTGACTTATCACGGTCCTGGTCAGCAAGTCATTTACTTTATGATCAATTTGCGGCGCAGAAA
>OJDZ01000282.1_pt1 | contig 32756 bp, 23 predicted proteins | sample 1592981 | NCBI WGS metagenome assembly OJDZ01 (sample SAMN05416851, study PRJEB24817) | seawater metagenome | isolation source: Sea water | place: Canada:Atlantic | collected 2013-07
AACTTACCTTTCTGGTCTGAAAAACTACCTGAAATGCCAGACCTGCTGTACGACAGTTTACAGCAAATGAAGCGCTTGCCATTGCAACAACAAAGGGCACATTTGGCACTGCTCCAAGAGCAAAAGAAAACAACTCAGACCACTCACCTTAGTGTGGTGGGCGCGACCTTTGTTCTAATATCAGCAGTATTGCCACTTTACGACTTATCGTGGTATTTCCCTGCAATAAGTGGCGTTGTTGGCGCTGTTTGTTGGTACTTGGCTTGGCGAAAAGGGCTCTAATTTTTGTTACGCTGCGGTGAAATATTTATGAAATCCGTAGTTTATCAATTAATTTGTATATTAATCGTCCCGAAGAGTGTTATAGTGGCTTTGGCTTTTAGCCAAAGTCTTTAAAGAGACGCGATTTTGTATTATTTGCTATATGTTAAACCACTCGAGTTACCCGGTAATTTGTTGTAAGTTGTTTGTCCATTCGTAAGTAAGACCCAATACTCCGCCCATTTGAAGACTCTAAAGAAACTAAGTTACACGCGCTTATGCGCAATTTAATACGATATTTGAGGTCTATACGACATGTCTAAAGTTACAGGCACAGTTAAGTGGTTCAACGCTGATAAAGGTTACGGTTTTCTAACACAAGATAATGGCGGCAAGGACGTATTCGTTCATTTCCGTGCGATTATCTCTGACGGTTACAAAACGCTTCCAGAAGGTCAGCGAGTAGAATTTGAAGTTGAAGAAGGTCAAAAAGGTCTTCAAGCTGCTAACGTGCAAGCTATCTAAGAAATTCAAAAATGGCGGTCAACTTGACCGCCATTTTTCTTTCCGCTTTACATCACCTCCATCGACAATCTCTTTGTCCGGCAATGTGTTTGTTGTGCTTGTTCTCATAGCCACGCCAAACAAAATCTAATTTTCCAATTCCAAGAAATCGCTCTCGTTAACGAAAATTCACTCTCTGCATTGCTTGCTATGTATTGCTATTTCCTTGTGTAAAGTGTTCTACTAAACCTATTAGTTTGATGGTGTTTGCAGCATGCACTCTGAGCTTTAGGTTTTGGTGTGGGCTCTGCTGTACCGTTTATCACTAGAGTATAAACAAACCGACAAACGCCTTATTTTTGCTTATATTTTCACATTTGGTTTTTAGGGTATTCATTATGATTATTCGTATGGTTGGCTCGCAACTTTTCTCAATCTCTAATCTGACAAGAGCCAAAAGAGGTGTAGGAAGAACTACGGCGATGGTCACTTTATTGAGTCTGGGTGTCGCTTTAGGTACGGCCACTGCTGCCGAAGTGCCTGCATTAGCATCTGTGCAAGCGACCACATTAGCATTTCCTTCAGCCTCTGAACCCTCATCTGAATCGTCGCAAAACAGCGACTCGAGTGATGAGGAGCCGTCGACAGTAGTAGCCACGCTTTTTGATAAATCTATTACCGCAAAAGATATTACCCCAGATGACGAGGTTTTAGCTGAAATGGCCTCTCAAGCGAATAGCAGTGAAGAACAAAATGCCATGGTGGCACTTGCCAGCCTAACGAATTTGTCAGAACGTATTATTGAAGGGGTTCTCGACGACTACTTCGTGCAAAACAACCTCGCTGTTGATGCAGCGTTGGTAGAAAAATTTAAAACTAAATTTGCGGGTAGCGCCAGTGAAGATGGCATTGGCGACGATGTTGCAAAGCGCCAAGTTATGATTTATTTGGCAGAAAAGCATATGTACAACACCTATGGAGGTAAGGTCGTGTTTCGCCAGTCTAACCCACAGTTACCCGTTGGTGCCTATTACAAAATACTAAAAAACTATGAGCAATCAGATAAATTTACCATCCTCGATAAGGGTCTTGCCGACGGTTTTTGGACGCCGTTTGCGCCGCCGTATCAGTACGAGTTAGCTAAAGAGAATATTAATTTTGCTCAGCCTTGGTGGCTGTAATTAGCATTGCAATGGCTTATGGCTTATGGCTTATGGCTTAACGCTGCGCTTGGCTTACTATTTAAGTAAAAGCCGAGCTTTTAACCGTGCTTTTAAAGGCGTAAATAGAGAAGCAATGAAATGACAATATGTAATGTATGAAAAACACAAACATCGATGCTATCGATCGCACCATCTTGAGTATTTTACAGCAAGATTCAGAAACGCCTGTTGCACAAATAGCTGAGCAAGTGGGATTAACCTCAACACCTTGCTGGCGCAGAATACAAAAGTTAGAAGCAAGCGGTATTATCTCTCGACGAGTAGCGTTACTGCAGGCACAAACACTGGGCCTTACCATGACCGTGTTTGTGCAAGTTAAAGCGGGTAATCACGATAAAAAGTGGTTGTCGACCTTCTCGGAGCACGCATCTTCTTTTGATGAAGTGGTGGAGTGTTATCGTATGTCGGGGGAATATGACTATTTGTTAAAAGTGCTGGTGACCGACATGGCCTGTTTCGACCACTTTTATAAACGGCTGGTAAGCGGTATCGCCTTTTCAGACGTCACCTCAAGTTTTGCCATGGAGCAAATTAAGTATACTACTGCGGTTCCCCTCACGCATTTATAGTGTGATGAAGTCCTTTCACGCAACAGGCATTTTAGGCAAAAAACGTACAGCGCCAAAAACATATACTGCCAAGGCACATTCTACCAAGGCACATTCTATCAAGGCACGTTCTACCAAGGCACTTGCGCTTAGGCATATAAAACAAAAATATATATAACAAAAACGCAAAGGGGCCTATCGAATAGACCCCTTGGTTCGCTTTGATGACGTTGAAGCTTGTAAGCTCGCTCCGCTTCACTTCTCGTTAACGCCTAATTGTGTCAGCACACGCTCTAGTTAATAGTAAGACAGCTTCTCTGACTTCCCTGAGAAAATTTTGTAAACCATCACGGTGTAAGCCAAGATAACAGGTACTACAACCACCACGCCAACTAATAAAAACCTCAGTGAGCTGGCATCACTTAGTGCGTCAGATATCATCATTTGCCCGGGAATAATGAACGGGTAATAACTAATGGCAAACGCGGTAAAGCACAGTAGAAAGACTAACAATGCGATGAAGAACGGTAGCCATTCTCCTTTACCATCACTATGGGGAAGCTTTTTAAGCAGCACTCCACACAGTGTTAATAGCGCAAAGCAGGTAATCGGAATGGCAAATAGCATGATTCCCCACGGTGCCGAAAGCCATAAGTTGCGCACCTCTTCATGTAGAGATAGATTGGCAATACTCACCGACACAATACCCAGCGCTAATATCCCTAACCCTCGTTTTGCCCAGTAATAGGCCTTTTGCTGTAACTCACCTTCCGACTTTAAGATAAGCCAGCACGAGCCAATAAATGCATATGCTGCAGTGACGCCAAGTGCTGCTAATACGGCGAACGCTTGTGCCCACAAGTCTGTGCGAAGTCCGGTAACATAAATACCAAGCATATAGCCTTGGGCAAGCGTGGTAAGCAAAGAGCCATACTTGAATACCAAGTCCCACTTACGTTTATTCACTTGCACTACCTTTGCGCGAAAGTCGAAGGCAACGCCCCGTAAAATAAGCCCTAACAGCATAAAAGTTGCTGGCAGATATAAGGTTTGCAGTACTTCGCTGTGCGCCTCAGGAAAGGCAATAAGCAACAGGCCTACGGCAAGTACTAACCAGGTTTCATTGGCATCCCAGTATGGGCCAATAGAGGCTATCATATCGTCTCTAAAGGCTTCGGTGCGAGGCGGTATAAGCACGCCCACACCCAAGTCGTAGCCGTCTAGTATGGCATAAAGTAAAACCGACAAGCCCAATAAACCCACATAGATATTGCCGAGCATTTCAGGTGAAACATGTTCAAACATAGTAACTCCTTACACCGTGACAGGGTTATTGTTGGCGCTCATTTTCGCTTTTGCGATCTCTCGCTCCTCGGTGGTGATTTCTTCAATCTCAACCGCTCGGCGACACATCAGCATTAGGGTGCCAATATAGGCGATGAGTAGTCCGCTATAAATGACGGCGTACAGAGTGAACGATATCGCGATATTGCTGGGAGGTAGTTGCGTTACTGCGTCTGTGGTTTTTAGTACGCCGCTAACGAGATAAGGCTGTCTGCCTATCTCTGTAACATACCAGCCTGCAAGGGTTGCTACCCAACCGCTAAATGCCATACCGGCAAAAGTACGCTTTAACCACACGGGAAATGAACGGTTACGCATTAAGTAAATACTGCCTAGCCAGGATACTGCAAGCATTAACATGCCCATGCCTACCATTACCCGAAAGCCATAAAATACGGGCGCTACTGGAGGATGCTCCCCCTCAAACTCATTAAGGCCTTTTATCTCGCCTTTTAATTCGTGGGTAAGAATTAAACTGGCTGCATAGGGAATGGGAATTTCGAAATGGTTTTCTCTGCCTTCCTCATCCGGTATAGCAAACAACAGTAGCGGCGCGCCCTCAGTGGTTTCCCACAGTCCTTCCATGGCGGCTACTTTCTGCGGCTGATGCTCAAGGGTGTTAAGCCCATGCATGTCGCCCGCAAAAATCTGTAGCGGTATTAGCACGGCTGCTGTGTATGTAGCCGTTTTCAGGGCAAGTTTAGGCGCAAGTTTATCGTCGCCTTTTAGCATTCTGTAGGCGGATAGACCGGCGATTAAGAAGCTTGCCGTTAATCCCGATGCCAACATCATATGTACAAAGCGATAGGGGAACGACGGATTGAATATTATTTCCTTCCAATTGGTGGCGTAAACCACACCGTCAACTACTTCAAACCCTTGTGGGGTCTGCATCCAACTATTCAGCGCCAAGATCCAAAACGCAGACGTTGTGGTGCCAAGGGCGACAATAAGTGTGGAAGTGGTATGCAGCCAATTAGGAACTCTGCGAATACCAAATAGCATAATACCTAAGAACGTGGCTTCTAAGAAAAAGGCGGTGAGTACTTCATACCCCAGTAAAGGGCCTGCGACATTGCCTACTTTTTCCATAAAGCCAGGCCAGTTTGTGCCAAACTGGAAAGACATGGTTACACCGCTCACCACACCTAGGGCGAAGCTTAGCGCGAAAACCCGCACCCAGAAACGGTACATACGCATCCATACAGGGTGACCAGATGTATTTGAGCGCATTTTAAAGTAGAAAAGAAACCACCCCATAGCCATCGTGATGGTGGGAAATAGAATATGAAAACTGATATTTAAAGCAAACTGTAATCGAGACAACAAGAATGCATCCACAGAACGTCTCCTTAGTTAACGCTATTTTTACCCGGTAAAATCTTATCCTTAAGGTCAAGCATACGGCCTACGCCAGAACCGAGTTTCATCAGCGTATTAAGTTTTTCTGGTCCAAGGTTTTGTAGTTCTTCAGACCATGCCGTAATTGATTCCAATAAATCGTGTATTTCACTCAGCTTATTTTGTGCACCGGCTTCCGTGCCGTTTGCAGGCTCATCGAGCAGTAAGTCTCGTAGCAGGCTTAGTGTTGGGTCTATTTCGCGTTTTCTTCTCTCTTCAAACACGCGATTAGCCAACGTCCAAATATCGCCTGCAGGAATAAAAAACTCTTTGCGTTCGCCGGGTACTAAATGCTGTTTGACGAGTCTCCACGACTGAAGTTCCTTCAATCCCATGCTGGTATTTCCGCGGGAGATATTCAGCGCATCAGCAATTTCCTGTGCTGAAATTGGTTCTTCGTTTAACACAATAAGGGCCAAAATCTGTCCTACTGTTCTGTTAAAGCCCCATCGACTTCCCATTTCACCAAAGTGCATTACTGCTGATGTGATCAAAGGTGTCATCTTCATTTTGTGTGCCTATTGAAGTTTCAGAAATCACTGAAAGTTTAATATTCTATTTGATGCAAATCAATCTTTTTTGACATTAATATGGTTTCATAAATATGCCGCTTCGCTTCACACAAGGGCGCAAGCATACAAGACAGAATTGATAGTTAAACTGTAATACGAGAAAGGTAAGCTATTGTTTAGGATATTTTAGCGCTTTTCGGTATCTTTACATGGCATCGACTTTTTCCCGGTACAACTTTTACCTGGTAATAGGTACATTCACGTTGCTGTCTGTACTGGGGCAGGTTTCCACTAGCATCTATACTCCTTTCTTCCACGACCTAGCCCATAACTACGACAGTCACATTAGCCTTATAGAAAAAAGTGTGGCTATCTTTCTAATCGCTTTTTCAGCTTCACAGTTACTGTCTGGCATTCTCTGCGATTACATAAGCAAACGTTTTTTTCTATTATGTGGAATTTTGGTGTTTATGGGCGGCACGCTTTTGGTTGCATTGGCTGATTCAGACAACAGCTTTCTTTTCGGTCGAATTGTGCAGGGCCTTGGCGGCGGCGTCGGAGTGTCAGTGTCACGGGGTTTATCGAGGCAAATATTTGATGAAAAGCAACTGAGTATATCGCTCTCCATCACCAACATGGCATTTGCAATTGCGCCTGCGATTGCTCCGCTATTAGGCACTATAATTGGAGAGCAATTAGGTGTTTCTGCAATCTTCTATTTCGTCTTAGCGATAGGGGGAGTAGCCTTATTACTTCTTTTAGTAACTTCTGAAACTATTTCACTTCACAGCCCGGCGATTTCACCTAACGTTTCAGAAGAAACCTTCAGGTTGATTAAAAAAAGTAGTGCGCCGATCATCTTGGTGGGCGTGGCAAGTGGATTGCTCTATGGAATCGTGTTTTGCTTCGTCACTATTGCGCCGTCGATGATTATGGATCAGCATGGGCTTAGCAAAACGTTATTTTCTATCTATTCATTGCTCGCAACCCTTTCTTTTGTTGCAGGCAGCATACTTAATATTCGACTTTCTAAGTGGTCAACTTTACTAAAATTTAGATTATCGAGTGTTGCCATACTGAGCTTATCAGTGCTCATTAGTGTGCTGACATTTCTTCTAAAGTTTAACGGATTAGTTATTATGCTTGGTTACAGCTATGCCACTTTCTTTTTTATTGGTATTGCTATGCCTTGCAGCGTCACTATTATGCTGAGATTTTCAGCGAAATCAGCGGGCTTTTTGGCCGCATTGGTGGGTTTTTTTCATTTATCCGGCGCTGCCGCAGGCGCTTACTTAGTTGCTTATATAGGCAGCACGTTGTTGATGTTGCCTGCACATACGTTCGTTCTTATTACTACTGGCTTATGCCTTTTAAGCGTGACTGCTTGCTTGTTCCTAAAGCAGGCTAAGACATAACTTGCTGTCTTGGTGAAAAGTCAGTTCATCCACGTTTTTAGTACTTCTGCGGTATTTTTTATTAAAAAATGAGCAAAAAAGTGATTGTTGACGGTAGAAGCTTTACTATGCTCGATTAGTTATTTTATCAGGTGCTTTCATGATGTTGCGCCTGAATGACGCCTCATCTCTTGCTAGATAGTGGCGTAACAGAAAAAGGTTTCCACTATGAGTCAAGCTTCGCCACAATCAAACGAGAATTGTGCAGACGAACCCATTCACCTTATCGAAAGTGTGCAAAGCTTCGGTTACGTGATAGCCCTTAATCCGGCAGATAAAATCATTCAAGTTGTTAGCAGCAATATTCGCGAACTTTTCAAAGTAGACATTGTTCCGGGTAAAACGCTTATTACTGAGCTTTTTACCATTCCAAACCCAGAAGCTCATACTTTCAAAACCATCTTTGAAGCGGTAAAAGGTGGCAAAGTACGTCACGCTTATCAATGGCAGTTTGCACAAAACGCGCTTTGGCTCGAAGACTGGGAAAAAGAAGGCAGTGGAGTTGCGTATGAGTCTAACGGCTTGTTGGTCATTGAATTAGAACCCACGCCACAACTAAGCTATGAAGCAGCGCAGCAGTGGGTGCCCATGGATATGGACTTGCGTGCGCTATTGCCCGATGTAGATGACCGCGATTCCATAGGCGATGTGGCAGATAGTATAGCGCGATATTTTCAAGACTATGTGGGGTTTGATGCCGTCATGGTTTATCAATTCGACGATGACTATTGCGGTGAAGTCATCGGTGAGGCTACTGAATCTGAGAATAAATCGTTTAAGGGTCTTAAATTTCCAGCGACGGATATCCCGCAGCAGGCCAGAGAGCTTTATCTATTGAATCGCGTGCGCTGCGTGCTCGATGTTAACGAAGCAGCAATTCCATTGTTGCCTCGTATTGAGGAGTCTGAGCGCCCGCCACTCGACCTTTCTATGTCTATGGTACGCTCAGTTTCCCCTACTCATATTACCTATCTTAAAAATATGGGCGTTCGTTCATCATTTTCTGTATCTTTGGTGTTTGAAGGCAAGCTATGGGGCCTAATAGCCTGTCATAGCAAGCAGCCGATATATGTCGATCAGAAGAAGCGCCTGGTGTGTGAATCACTCGGGCATCTTTATGCATGGCAACTACATACAAAAACGCTTCATGAAAAAAAGGAACTTTTCCAGAATCGTCAGCGTTCATTGAATAACATTGTTCAGCAGCTGACGTCTTATTCAAACCCCCTCGATGCGATAACAGAGAAAGAAAAAGAATTGTTGCAGGTTGCGGACTCATGCGGCATGGCGGTGATAACACCATCGAGTAATTACTTTGTTGGCAAAACCCCTTCAGAATCAACAGTAATGAAACTGCTAGAGAAATTTGCTACGCCAAACTCTGAGCAGTCCGTTACGTTAAATCGACTGGCGGAACAGGTGACAGACTCGTGCAATCTCAATGGTATTCGAGGTATGTACATATCGTGCGTGTCTGCAAAGCTTGGCTATTATACGGTGTGGTTCAGAGAGCAGCGGGATAAAACTATTCGTTGGGCAGGTCGGGATGCCGCTAAACAGGACAAGCTGAAATCGCTAACGCCTCGAAACTCTTTTGAGCTTTACTTGCAAAGTGTGGCAGATGAATCGGTGGATTGGACAGAAGACGATAAGTTAATTATTGAAGGCTTCGATCACTTATTTATTCCCTATGCGCTGAGTTTAAAATCGTCTCTTGATAAGCAAATCAATAAGCTTGAAGAGCTTGATAAGGCAAAGGACCAGTTTTTAGCCAGTATTTCTCATGAGCTGCGATCGCCACTTAATTCGATTGTAGGCTGGACCGATCTGGCGCTGATGGACGTGGACAACGTCGATAGGATGAAAGACGCCTTAGGTGTTATCAAGCGAGCGGCATCTACGCAAGCGGCATTGATTAACGATATTCTCGACTTATCGCGGATAATATCGGGCACGATGAAGCTATCTACTCACTCGTTAAAGATTACCCATTCTATATCAGAGGTGGCTAAGTCATTTGAAGCCGGATTCGCGGGCAAAAATATTCAGCTGTCTATTAATTGTGATGATGAAAATACGCAAATATTAGGCGACAATTTACGGATTAAACAGGTTATTAATAACCTGCTGAGCAATGCCCTTAAATTTACTTCAAAAGGCGGTACGGTTCATATTAAAGGTAGGCGAGAACATTCAAATTACCTGTTCAAAGTAAAAGACAACGGAAAGGGTATGACCCGTGAGCAAATTTCTCACGTGTTTGAGCGCTTCTATCAGGGCAAAAACGAGCATAACAAGAATGGGCTTGGGTTAGGCCTTTCTATTGTGAAAAGCCTTGTTGAAATGCACGGCGGTGAAATTTATGCAGAAAGTGACGGTCCTGATACCGGCACGACATTCTTTGTCTCGCTGCCCATCGCGCCGCTAAATGTATTTGATGAGATTATAGAGGTGAAAAACACCGAAATAAGCGACTTGTCTCCATCGCTTCGACTAAACGGTTTGCGGATTTTAGTTGCCGAAGATGAAAAAGATGCCAGAGACTTTATCAAACTCTTTTTAGAGTCTAACGGGGCGCGGGTTAACGTGGTGAAAAACGGCCTGCTTGCGTGGAAAGAGATCAACGAAATGCCAGAGGCGTTTGACCTTGTGTTATCTGACATTGGCATGCCAGAACTCGACGGGCTAGGGCTAGTGCTTAAAATTCGCTCTAGCGAGTTTGCGCAAATATCGTCTCTTAATGCAGTGGCGCTGACGGCGTATGCGTATACCTCTGACCGCGTAAAAGCACTGAAAGCGGGTTTTAATAACTACGTGTCTAAACCTGTTGATGGCGAAGAACTGCTCACTATTTTAGAAATGTATATGTAGGGAAAACGCTACTATTGGCGCCAAGGGTCGTTATCAAACGGCTTGCGGCGCTCTAAAAAGCCCATTGAAACGGCATTTCCTAAAGCGACCAACAAATCCAGAAAGAAAAAACCAGAACGCAAAACGCTACCAGCGCCTTAATAGCGTCTCGTAGGTCGTCGCATCAAGTAATGAAATTCCCTTGTTCATTGCATCGCGCTTTTTTGCTTCAGTGCTGTTTTCTTCAATGCCGTTTTCTTCAATGGCGTTTTCTTCAATACTCAGCAACGCATTGAATGCCTCGGCTTTAGAGGTAAAAACAGTGCCGTCTATCACAAATACACTATCGTCAGAAGTCGGTGTTGAATCCAGATTGTAGGCTGTTTTAAGTAAGCTCGATGTGCGGGTAATATCGGAATGCCCAATGTAATCGGCAATGCCGTCTTGGTTTATGTCTTTACGCAACCAGTCTATTTGAAGAAGCTTATTGTACTGCCCGTTTTGTTGCATAACAGATACAGCATTATTGAAGTTGTTGATAATCTTCTGTGCGTTAGGCACGTCGTCGCGTATCGCTAACTGAAACCCACTTTTCATCAAAGGCTTTGCAGAATAGTGCAAAGTTTCTTCCCTATCGTTTGCAAGTAAGGTATTAAACTCTCTTATAAGCAATTCAGACGTAATTAAATAGGGCGCCCTGTCGTCGGCAAGTTGGCGAAACGCGTCAAAGGTGGACGGATTGCGCGACCATTTAATGTCTTTAATTAATCTAAAGTTTGGGGTGTTTGCAAATCGATTTTCAATCGCCACGCGGTTGCGTTTCAAATGCTGAAAAATTTTGATTTGCTCTACGTCGGCATCTTTACTGGCGGCATAAAGGTATAGGGGTAAAAACACGCTCGATGTGATTACACCTTCTGTTTGCTGGCCCATATCTAGCAAAGCATATTCGCCATCTACCCTTCCTGCTCGAACAGCGCTGCCCAAAAAAGCTTGGCGCATGACTTTTAGGTTAGCATCGGTGCCGCTTTGCGCTAGCGCAGTGGATACTAGTTCATTCACTCTCGCAGGCTCACCGTCGTCATTGACGTAAGTCTCGAAAGGGGCAGCGGCCAGAGTGACTGTATTTAGCTTTTCATTTGATTGTTCAGCTAATTGGGCATTTGCGTGAGAGAGGGCTGACATGCAAAAGATACATGCAAGTGTGGTGGTGAACGTAAAACGACTAGCACGCTTTGTGAGCAAGTTATTTTTCCCCTTTGACTGATATAATGGTTTATACCTCTTTATACACTCTAAGGCAGATATAAAGTTTAATCCACCGAGGTCATATTAACGACAATTAACACAGCGTACATGAAGCGGCGGTGTTAAAGGCTTTTTAGAAGCTAACTTAAAAGCTATGTTTAAAAAAAAGCGCTGCACATTGGTGAAGAGGGGTTTAAATACAGGTGTATTTGAAGCCTCCTCATTACAGTCGCAGCGCTTTGTCATTTTACTCGTGTGGCTATTTGACCAGTTTATTCACTGTGTTATACGAGCAGTTTACTCTCCAAAGGTGCCCGCTGGGCCTGGGTAAACGACCACGCTTTCAACGCCATCGTTGTTAACACTGGCAACGCCGAAGAAGTAATTATCAATCACTACATTCTCAAGGGTGGCCTCAGTAACATCACCAACAAATTTGCTGTATTCCCACTGCGGCGCGTCAGTATGACGCCAATACACTTTATACCCTTTCAACTGAGGGTTTTGCGCTTCGTTTAACGCATCCCACATTAATGTTGTAGAAGGCTGAACCGCGCCTTTTATCGACACGTTTGCAGGTGGGTTAGGTGCCCATGCCATAGAGGCCAAGGTTACGGCGTTCAAGCCTGTTAATTTGGCCGCATAGTCAAAGTTAACGCCATCGAGGGTATCGCCGTACTTAATGCCATCTTCTTCACGCAAGTCTTGATGCTGACGCGTGTAGTTTTCGTTAGTTTCCATAATGCGGATGCCCGGATAGCCAAGGTCGTTAAACGGGCGGTGATGACCGCCTCGACCGAATCTGTCTAAACGGTATACCACCATGGTATCGAGATTTTCAATATACTGGTCGGCCACCTTGTCGATGTAGCGAGCCAGGTTACGGCTTGGCGAGTCTACCTCACCACCGGTAAAACGGCGGCGTCTTGCTTCTGCTTCGGTTTCAGTAACTCGTGTACCCTCAGCAAAAATACGGGCTGTGGTGTTGTTGATAACCCCATTTACCCCTTCAATATTGCCAATCATATCGTTGTTAAGTACCGCTTTTATGCGCCAGCCGTCCTTCTTAGCTTGGTTCGCCATTATCCGGCCGCCAAAAAGGCCTTGTTCTTCACCTGCCAGCGCGGCATAGACAATGGTGCCGTTAAATTTGTACTTAGACAGTACTCGTGCGGCTTCCAGCGTACCGGCTACACCCGATGCATTATCGTTAGCTCCTGGAGAGTCAGACGTGAAATCCATGACATCGGATACGCGAGAATCAATGTCGCCAGACATGATGACATAGCGCCCAGGATCGGTAGCGCCGCGTTGTACGGCTATAACACTGACTACCTCAGTAGGGTTAGGAATACGCTTTTCACCGCTGATGGTTTCAGACTGAAAGTATACTTCTAAGCAGCCGCCGCACTGAGCAGAAATTTCCTCAAACTCAGATTTAATCCAGCGCCTTGCAGCGCCGATACCTCTGGTATCAGACTCAGTCTCAGAGAGGGTATGGCGGGTGCCAAAATTAACCAGCGTAGTGATGTCGTCTTCTATTCTCTCTGGTGAAATAGACGCGGCAATATCATACAGCGCTGCTTTTTGTTTGGTGTCTGCAGCATGAGCATTACCAATTGTAGTGGCACTCACAATTGCCATAGGAAGTGCTAATGAAAGCGCAGACAGACCCACGCTTTTAAATGTTGTAGGAATATTTTTTATCATTCTTTTCTCCAAGGGTGCTTTTAACTGAACACTGGTTGACAGAGTTACTCAACCATAGCGGATACGTTAGAAAGGAACAATTGGAGTAAACGTGTACAGCAGTTAGTTATCGAATTTGAAGGAATCAAAAAAAAGCCGACAGTGATCAGTCGGCTTTCAAAACACTAAAAAAAGTAGCAGGTTTTTAAATAAAGGCGAATGCATCACCAAATAAGTTCTCAACCTTTAATCCGCGCTGCGTGAAGTCATCGCGAACGACTTTGGCCATTTCAAAGCGGCCAGCAACATATACCTGAACCTCTCCAAAGTCGGCATGATCAGCCATTGCTGCATGGTGTACCCAACCCGTTCTTCCCGTCCAGTCGTCAGAAGCAAACTCAACCACAGGTACAAAGGTAAAATGGTCGTTAGCATCAGCAAGCGCGCTAAGCTCATCGGTTAAGTACAGGTCGTTTGCGTGCTTACCACCCCAATACAGCGTTAAAGGTGTTTTATCGCCGCTTTGTAAGTGCTCTTTTAAAATAGAGTAGGTGTAGGAAAATCCTGTGCCGCCAGCAATAAGCACCATGGGTAAACCATTGCTTTGCAGGAATGCATCGCCATGGCCAAGGCTGAGCGTTATTTCTCCGTCTTGCTGCATGCGCGCTAACACTTCACCAGCGTAGCTGTTACCTGGCTCTGCGCCAATATGAAGTTCTACTCTGTTATTGTCGTAGGCCGGGTTAGCGATAGAAAACGGGCGCATATCTTTTTCGCCCATCACCACCATGGCGTATTGACCTGCTTTAAACGCTACTGCTTCTGGTAACGTAAGCTCAACTTTTTGTACTACATCGGTTAAAGGCGTAATGCTTGCAACCTTGCAATTAATCTGTGGCATGTATTCTCTTCTTACCTTTTGGTTTAGCGTGTTGCCTTTGCTCTAGAGCCTGATTATTTCATAATACCAAGTTCATCCCAAATATCATCAACACGCTTTTTAACGTCTTCATCCATAACGATGGGCTCGCCCCACTCGCGGTCGGTTTCACCAAACATCTTATTAGTCGCATCCATTCCCATCTTAGAGCCTAACCCTGATACTGGAGATGCAAAATCAAGATAGTCGATAGGAGTATTTTCTATCAATACCGTATCACGGGCCGGATCCATACGCGTAGTAATGGCCCAAATCACATCATTCCAATCTCGCGCATTCACGTCATCGTCACACACAATAACAAATTTGGTGTACATAAACTGGCGTAAAAACGACCATACACCCATCATTACCCGCTTCGCATGTCCTGGATACTGCTTTTTCATGGTAACCACTGCCATTCGATAGGAGCATCCTTCAGGCGGCAGATAAAAGTCCACAATCTCTGGAAATTGCTTTTGCAAAATAGGGACAAATACCTCGTTTAGGGCAACGCCTAAAATGGCTGGCTCGTCTGGCGGACGGCCGGTGTAGGTAGAGTGGTAAATAGGGTCTTTTCTGTGAGTTATGTGCGTTACAGTGAACACAGGGAACTCGTCTACTTCGTTGTAGTAGCCAGTGTGATCGCCATAAGGTCCTTCAGGCGCGGTTTCATCTTGAGCAATATACCCTTCAAGCACTATTTCAGCGGTTGCAGGTACCTGCAAGTCATTACTGATGGAAGAAACAACCTCCGTTTTATCACCCCGTAATAATCCGGCAAACGCGTATTCAGATAGCGTGTCGGGCACTGGTGTAACTGCACCTAAGATTGTGGCAGGGTCGGCACCTAGAGCCACTGACACTGGGTAAGGTTCGCCGGGGTGAGTCTGACACCACTCACGAAAATCTAGCGCACCGCCGCGATGAGATAACCAACGCATGATCAGTTTATTCTTAGCAATAACCTGTTGGCGATATATGCCCAGGTTCTGACGTTTCTTGTGCGGACCGCGCGTTACGCTTAGCCCCCACGTTACCAATGGCGCGGCATCGCCTGGCCAACAGCGCTGAACCGGAATTTTTGATAAGTCTACATCATCCCCTGTTAGCACCACTTCCTGGCACGGCGCTTTTCTCACCACCTTGGCGGGCATGTTAAGCACTTGCTTAAACACGGGAAGCTTTGACCACAGATCTTTCAATCCTTTTGGTGGCTCAGGCTCTTTCAAATAGGCTAGAAGTTTACCCACTTCTCTTAACGCTTCTACCGAGTCTTGACCCATACCCATGGCAACACGCTGAGGTGTACCAAACAAGTTTGCCAACACAGGCATAGAATGATTCTTAGGGTTCTCAAAAAGAAGCGCAGGACCGCCGGCACGCAGGGTGCGATCAGCAATTTCAGTCATTTCAAGGTCGGTATCAATCGGCTGGCTAATGCGAACCAATTCGCCTTTGCTTTCTAGTTGGCGAATAAAGTCGCGTAAATCTTTATACTTCATTGGGGCTGCACATCCACGAACTCATGTTATGGCAAGAGTATACTATTTAGCGGTAAAGTCCGATCAGTTCGCGGTGTGAAATCCAGATTAAAGGTTCAATAGTGGCTATTTTCGAGAAAATGATCTGGACAGTGCGATTAATTGTGTGTGATATAGGAAATGGCGCTATAACTAATAGAGCAACATAAGCGCTATAACTTTCAATCCTTTGCCTAAGGTGGTTGTATGACAACATTCGATCAGGACATGCTCGACGAGTTAAATTTACTCCTCAAATTTCCCGACAATAGCCTGCTACAAGGTTTAAAAATTCACCACGACGCAAGTCAAACCATGGTTAACGCCGCCTCTCGATTATACTCAAAAGGACTTATTACTTTGCCTGATGGAGGTTATCTTACCGATTTAGGTATTGATCTCGCCGATCACGCCCGTCATATTCAGTCTGCTTTATGTTCCACCAAAGGCGGCCATTAAACTAGGCTGCCAGGAAAGTATGGTGATTTCAAAGAAGTGAGCAATGTAGTTAAGATATTCTATACTTGGACGATAACTTAACTACGCTTGCTTTATCTTTTGTTAGAACTCGTAATTATGAAACCATATTCTCTAATCACTATCGCGATCACTTTTTTACTGCTTAATTTTTCTGTGCGAGTTCATGCATTGGAAGGTGAGACCATCGAAGAAATACGTGCCGTTCAGCTTTACAGCCAAGATGCGCTTATTGAAATGATAAATGCGAACACGCATTTAGATAAAGTGCTGGCCGATCGCTGTCAGCTTGTTCAAGATATTGAAGCGCGAGCTGAAGTGCTCAAAGTACCTGCATATCAGTTTCTTTGGGGTGACATGCTGGCGTGGGGAGTGTGCGTTGATGAGGAGCCTGCACGAGGTATTGGCTATATAGAAGATGCGGCGAATCAGGGGTTGCCCGCAGCGCTAGAGCAGCTAGGCCGATATTACGCAAACGGAACACTAGTACAAGAAGATAAAGAGCGCGCCGTTGTTTATTTACGAGAAGCGTCAGCACTTAAGAATTTAAAGGCTCAAATTCAGTTAGTAGAGCTGTTCCTCGCCGGCTACGGTAGTCCATATGATTACGAAGATGCCTACCACTGGCTGCATAACGCCATTACTAACGATAAAGCACAGCACAAAAAAATAGCATCTTACCTTGATGAACTAGAAACGCTAATGCACCCCAAAGCTGTTCGCGCTGCAAAACGGCCTATGGATAGCTAGGGCACGTTAACCCTTACTATAGGAATTTAGCCCCTCTCGGGTAGCGCCTTTGCGATTTTTTTTATCCCGTTACATGGTTTTGATTTAGTCCACTAGACCTTCAATCATTTGCCTTGTCTAAACATCACAAAGACCGTTGCGAAAATGCTCAGCAAAGATCACGCCCTAAGGCTTATCATCTCGCGGCAAGTTTCGTCGTAAGCCCGTTATCATAGGGCGCAGCAACTGTACGCGCCCTCTGTACTGCACAAAAAATACTGCTGCAATGTGTACTAATACACACGCATATAACACATCAGCAAATATGCTGTGCACCCATTCCAACGTGCTATTGCCAAATAGGGCGTCAACTTCCTCCATCAGAAACCCGGTAATACCTAGGCCAAAAAATAAACCTATAACCGCAAATATCATGAGCCAACCAAAGGGATTGTGCCCTGTTTGGACAGGCACATTACGAAGTCGTAAGTGCTGTAGATGTTCTTTAAAGGCTTGGCTACTTAGGTTAATAGTGCGGAAGCTAGCGTAGTTAGACTCGCAGACCCCTTCATTATCAGTATTACTGTTATGCCTGTCATAAACATCACTGCTATGCCTGTCATAAAAAGTATTGTGACAGTCATGAGAAATATCATGAGAAGCATGCCTGTCCTGATAAGTACTTTCTACTGATGGGCGTGTGAATCCCCAAATGATGCGCACGACGATAAAAGACACGGCGCTGTAACCTGCAATTTCGTGATACAGGCGTCCTGGCTCAACAATAAAGTAATTCGTGATAAAGCAGATAACCAAGCCCCAGTGACATAGCCTTACCACACCATCCCAAATACTAATGTCTTGTAGGTTATTGCTATGATTGTTATTTCTAGGGTAGCTATTTACAGGTGGTGTTGTGCGCTCTGTCATACCATTTGCCTTCGCTTGGATACACGGCGTCGAAAACAAAAAAGCGCCGCAATAATAATTGTGGCGCTTTTATATAAACCTTACAACGCATTTGATTTTAAGGTTAGTGGCTTTCTTCTTTAACGATGCTGCCATCTACAGGGTTGAAATAAATTTCTACCTTGTTTTCATCTTTGTTGAAGCCATAAATTTCGTAGCAGTTCCCATCGGTTACTTTAAACTCGTTTATTTTATAACCTTGCGCAACAAGTTGTGCTTGAAAGGTTTCTTGGTTTTGCCAATCTGCCTGTGGTGCCGTTGTGCACATAGTTGTACCGTGCTCTGCACTACATGCGCTTAGCAGTGTGGCCGCGCCAACCGCGGTTAGTAGCATTATCGCTTTTCTCATTGTTTTCTCCTTCAACATGGTTAATGGTTTCACTGAATATTTATCGAGCCTAGTAAAACGTGAACACGCTTTAAATGCTCGCCCAATCGTCTGAGAATAATTCTTATTATCAGACTAGCATGCTTTTTATAGCACTACTATACAAGATGATAATGTACATAAATTACAAAAGTTTATGGTTAAAGACACTGTCATAGAACTGCCTTTTATCTTTCATGTATGTGTCATCGAAACGTCTCAAATCCACTCTACCTTCATGAGCGCCAGCGCAGAAAAATCAATCACCTTACTCATAAGCGCTGAAATCAAAAAACACAAAGCTTGCACACATAAAGGAATGAACTATGTACCCCCGCTCATTGTTAGCCAGCGCAGTTTTATGCGCGCTCTCTGCAACCGCTTTTGCGTCAGCAAATGCACATGAGTCTAGTGTCGTGGCACCAGACACGTCAGATGATACGTACGACTATATAGAAGAAATTACCGTAACTGCCCAAATGCGTGAGCAATCGGTAATGGATGTACCGGTAACCATGGATGTTATCGGCAGTGAGTTTTTAGAACGCACCAACATAATGGAACTCGACGATTTATCTCGCCTCCTTCCTAACGTTCAAATTCAAGAGCAAGCGGTGAGTTTACCGTCTTTCAATATTCGCGGTGTCACCGATGACGTGTCAGCGGTTTCAGCAACACCGCGAATTTCAGTATACCAAGATGGTTTTGATATCAGTAAAAAGACCGTGTCGAGTGTTGCGCTTTACGATATTGCGCGAGTTGAAGTACTTAAAGGGCCTCAGCCGACCCTTTTCGGTGTCGCCGCTGCAAATGGTGCTATTAGTATTCACTCTCAGCTACCCACTGACACAGAAGAAGGTAAGGTACAGCTTGGTTACAACAGCGAGCAGGGAAGAGAGCTCGACTTTATGTACAACAAACCAGTAAGCGAAAACCACAGTTTTCGAATTGCAGGGTTGTACCGGGAAATGGAAGGCATCGTTGAAAATAAAGCCTGTAGTGATGAAGCATTTTATGGCAAAGCTAATGTTATCAACTACCTAGGGAATAGCGTTCCGTGTAGCGGTGAAGATTTACAAGGGGTGTCGGTTCAGGCGTTGCGCGCTACGTGGAAGGCTAATTATGACAAACTGGAAATTATTGCCCGTGCTTCAATGGAATACAATGACCAACCTGGTATTGCGTTTAAATCTGGCTCTATCGCGCCTAAAAATGGCGATACTAGCCCCTACACTGCGGCTGAATTTAGCATGGGGAGTGATTTGGGCATCGAGCGCTCTTTGTACGCTTATGATCTTACGGTTAACTATGACATCAACGACACGCTGCGCTTTCATGCAGATGGCTTTTACAAGGATGTTGAAGTAAGCGAAGGTTTTGACGCTGATGGTTCAGCGCTTCGAATTCAAGATGCGTATTTTGATAACGATGCCACACTAAAAGGCGGCTCCATGCGTTTAGTTTACAACTCTGGTGACAGGCTAACTGGGTTTGTGGGGGCATCTATTATGCAGGATGATTCAATCTTGCCTTATTACATTATGGTAGACCCATTTGTTCGCGGTACATTCGATGCGGTAAAAGCTCAATTAGAGGCGTCATCGGATATTCCACTAAACCAAAATATTGCTACTGACGCAACGCTTGAGCAAATACAAGCCCTTCGCAGCCAGCTGGTATCGGCGTTGTTTAACGCAGATGGTACGCCAATTTCCAATCCCGACTTACCTTCGACAGTTATTCAGGGGCCGTTTGTTTTCGAGGCTGAATTAGATATTAAGTCGTACGTTGCTGAGTTTTCTTACTTTGTTACCGATGAATTAAATGTTACAGCGGGTATGCGTTACATTGATGAAACTCGCTTCACACGCAATACCTTTGCCACTGCGAATGGGCCATTTACGTTTGAAGGCGAGGGCGATTTTAGCGATACCCTTCCTCGTTTTGCAGTAAGTTACGATATTCAAAATAACTGGAATGTGTACGCAAGTTACGCGCGAGGCCGACGCTCACCTGTAGTAGATGCTAATGCTGGTGGGGTAAATATTACTGACGCTGAGATAGTGGATAGTTTTGATGTTGGTTTGAAATATCAAAGCGCTAACTTTATGTTTACCGGTGCTATGTTTACCTATGAATACAGCAACTTTCAGCAAAGTTTTACCGACCCTGAAACGTTGCAATCGATTACCGTGACTGTGGGTGACTCGTCTATGTCAGGTATCGAGGGAATGGCGGTTTATAATCACAGCGACACCTTAACCCTTACAGGCAGCTTAGGTTTTCTTGATGCCGAGTTCGCTAATGACACGGCAGATGGCTCACCCTTTGAGTACGGTGGTAACAAATTCCGCTTAGCGCCAGAGGTAAGCGGTGCGTTTAACATTAATAAACTGTTTTACGTAGATGCCTGGACCGTTGATGTGAACTGGTTAACGAGCTTTCAGTCTACTGTGTTTTTTGAAAGCAGTAATTATCCTGGCTCATCGCAAGATACGTATTCACTCACCGATGTCTCTATTAAGTTGAATAAAAATGACAGCCAGTTTGCCTACGAGCTCTACATAAATAACCTGTTCGATAAAGAGTATTTGATTGATGCAGGTAACACCGGTGGTGGCCTTGGTATTCCTACCAATGTCCGCGGCATGCCCAGAATAGCCGGCGTACGCGTATACTACGAGTTCTAAAACAATAAATGGGGTCAGATCCCAATTAAATACACGTCACAAAAGTAACATCAAAAAAGGGGCAGAGTTTTCACTTTGCCCCTTTTTTATTTTTACGCCTAAGACTACAAAGCCTTACCGCTAAGCTTTAAGAATTATGGAATGGGTTTGGCTTACTTTTCCGTCTTTAGTCAAAATGGCATCGACAAAATGCCATGTCGCATTTGCTTCTTCATTGGTAACGTTTAGTGTTAGAAATCCGCGCTGATGAAGGTTGCAGTATTGAAGGTCGTCAATAAGCATGGGTAAATCCTTCGCCATTGCCTCGGCTGCTTTATTATCCATAGATAAATAGTTTTCCATCCCTGGCGAGGAAACTCCTGGAGTCGCAAGCTCAACGGCGACTTTTGTTCCATCAGCGAGAGTGAGGGTATTATGCCACGCGTTGTGAGTGTCTCCAGCTAGGGCTATGACTGGCTTGTTAAGCTGTTTTAGTTGCGTTAGTAAACGCTCCCGCTCAACAGGGTAGCCATCCCACGCATCAAGATTGTATGGCATGACCGAGGCCACTAGCTGTAACTCTTTCTCGCTAAGCGTTTCTCCGCGTTGCTGTTTACGCTTTATCTCGGCAAGATTGCTAACGTGAGCCGGAATTTGCTCCCGCGGCACGCCATTAAATATAGACACCGGAAACAGCATGCGACCCATTAAAAGCTGTTGGCCTAACACCTGCCATTTTGCACTGCTGTTTTTCATTGCCTCGTTCAACCATTTACGCTGCGCGTCGCCAAGCAGACCTCGCTGCGGGTTACTTATATCTTTAGTAAACGCCGTTTGGTTAAACGCCATGGTATCTTTGTCACGGTAATGAGCATATTCAAGCTGCTTATCGCGAGCGAGTACCCGCGTGTCTAACATGTAGAGGTCGAGCAGCTTTCCGAATGTAAATTGTCGATAAATTTCCATACGCGCCTCACCAAAGGTGGGTCTTATTGGCAGCCACTCGTAGTAGGCTTGTATCGCTGCTGCGCGGCGGTTGAAAAAGTCGCCTTCATCGTCCTGATGATTTTGAGCGCCATCTTTGTAAGTATCGTTTGATACTTCATGGTCGTCCCATACTACAATAAAGGGTTTATTTTGATGTAGCGCGAGCAACCCTTCATCTGTTCGATAAAGCGCATAGCGACGGCGATAATCGGCAAGGGTAAAGAGCTCGGTGTCGTTGTCAGGTTCAAACGTACGGCCAATTTGTTTTGCGTTTTCTGTGGCATATCCTTTGCCGTCGTATTCATAGATGTAGTCGCCCAAATGAAGCACGTAGTCTATGTTTGAATTCTTGGCAGCCTCCATGTAAGGCGTGAAAAAGCCTGCTGGATAGTTAGAGCAAGAAAATACTCCAAAAGTCACTTCACTGACGTCATTGGAAGGTAGAGTTCGGGTTTCACCGATAGCACTTACGCCGTCAGCGCTTCGAAAGCGATAATAATATTGACTGTCAGGGGATAGGCCTTTTACGTCAACTTTAACGGTATAGTCTTGAGATGCTATGGCGGATACTATGTCGCTGGCCACAATACTTTTGAACGTTTTGTCGCTGGCTACCTCCCAAATAATGTCGGCTTTAGCGGCATTACCCGCTGGAACTGCCCGCGTCCAGATAATAACAGCGCTTTGTAACGGATCGCCACTGGCCACGCCATGTGTAAAAGCAGCATTGCTTGATGGGCGAGTGTTTGAAACGCATCCTGCTAGTCCACTTGATATTGCCATGCTCACGCCAGCAACTGATGATAATGCAATAAATTTTCTTCTATCCATGGTGCCTGGTTTTCCAAAAAGAGTAAGTGATATATCGATGCTGCGTTTATATTTCGGAAATAACGTTAGGTTTCAACCTTATAAAGTGCCAATGCCCTAGAGCACAGTCGCTTCTAAGCACAAATTCCTCAAAGCGTTAACGCCCCCCAAAACACAAATCTCGACATGCTAACGCTTATTTTTATACAGGGGCTATATGACATGAAGGTGTCACTTTTTTATCAATATTTTGCACTACTAAAGCCAAACTTGAGTATTCATTATAAAAAAATACTATTAAGACAGTCATAAAATACTATTAAGACAGTCATAACAATTAGCCAGCGCTACTAATGAGACAGTCATAACAATTAACCAACGCAACCAATTAGACAGGCATAACAATTAGCCAGCGTTACTAATGAGACAGTCATAACAATTAACCAACGCAACCAATTAGACAGGCATGATAAATAGTAAAAAAAATACTACTAAGACAGTCATAAAATACTATTGAGACAGTCGTAACAATTAGCCAACGCTACTAATGAGACAGGCATAACAATTAGCCAGCCTACTAATGAGACAAGCATAACAATTAACCAACGCAACCAATTAGACAGGCATGATAAACAGCGCTTTTGTGATACGAACGAGCCATCTATTAACAATGAGCTAATCAAACGAAGCGAGTTACCGCTCATTATTTTGCTAGAAAAATGAAGAGTCGAGTCTTCTTAGGCGCTTGCGCTGCATCGGGCTGTCACTTGAGCGCAATATTTTTGTGATAAATACTGTTATACTGTGCATCAAACAAGCAGATGGCGAAGCGGTTGCAGTGATGCCGTAACAGCTAAGTAGTTTCGGAAATGAAATTACACACTATGCAATCGCGCAAAGCCAATTGAAATATCCGCTTTTTAAAAATGATATTGAAAAACAAAACCAAATAAACAAAAGGTAATTTACAAATACATGAGTGACGACCCGCATTATCAGCGCGAGAAAGAAAAGTACGAAAACCCGGTAGCTAGCCGAGAACATTTGATGAGCATATTGAAAGAGTATGACAAACCCTTGTCATTTCTTGATATTTGCGCCGAAGTAAATGCTGAAAACGAAGATGCCCGCATTGGTATTCAACGACGACTTCGTGCCATGGAGCGCGAGGGGCAGGTACAGTTTACGCGTCAGAAAAAGTACATTCTTCAAAACCGTGATGAAATATTTAAAGGCCGACTTATTGGCCACCGCGACGGTTTTGGTTTCTTGCGCCCTGAAGATAAAAGTGGCGATTTATTCGTAAGTGCAGGACAAATGAGCATGTTCCTGCATGATGATATTGTAGAAGCCAGAGTGAGCGGCACCGACCGCAGAGGCCGCAAAGAAGCATTTATCACCCAAGTGATAGAGCCAAGAGAAGAGCCCATTGTCGGGCGCTACTTTGTAGAGCAAGGCTTTGGCATGGTAGTGCCAGACGACAGCCGCCTTCAACACGAAATTGTTATTCCACCGGAAAGCACCAACGGTGCTCGAATGGGGCAAGTTGTGGTTGTGGAGCTTTCTCAGCGACCGCGCAGAAAAATGAGCCCAGTAGGTAAAGTTGTTGAAGTACTGGGAGAGCATATGGCGCCAGGTATGGAAATTGAGATGGCCCTGCGCACATTTGATATTCCACACCAGTGGCCGAAGGGCGTGACTAAACAAGTATCACACCTTACCGATCAAGTGCCAGATGATGCTAAAGCTGGACGGGTAGATTTACGTCAATTGCCGTTGGTAACTATTGATGGTGAAGATGCCAGAGACTTCGACGACGCAGTATATTGTGAGCCGCTAGACGATGGCGGCTGGCAGCTATGGGTAGCCATTGCCGATGTGAGCCATTATGTTAAAACAGGCTCGGCACTTGATGATGAAGCGCAACAGCGTGGAAATTCGGTGTACTTCCCTGACCAAGTTATTCCAATGCTGCCTGAAGTACTATCAAACGGCTTGTGCTCGCTGAATCCTGAGGTAGATCGTTTGTGCATGGTGTGTGAAATGACCATCAGTGCGCAAGGCATTCTTGAAGAGTTCCAATTTTACGAAGCCGTAATGAATTCTCATGCTCGCCTTACCTATAACAAGGTTTGGAAAATTCTGCAGGGCGACAAAGAAATGCATCAGCGCTACGAAGCGCATGTGCCTCATTTGCGTAACTTACACGACTTGTATCGGGGCCTTAAAAAGTCTCGCGCCAAACGCGGTGCTATTGAGTTTGAAACGCAAGAAGTAAAATTTGTGTTTAACGCACAGCGCAAGATAGAAAACATTGTTCCTCTTGTGAGAAATGACGCGCATAAGCTTATTGAAGAGTGCATGATCATGGCGAACGTGAGCGCTGCACTTATGCTTGAAAAGCATGAGGCACCGGCGTTATATCGCATACACGACAAGCCAGACGCCGACAGGCTTACTGCATTTACGAGTTACCTCAGCGAGATAGGGATTACTCATCGCATTGTTGATGATGCAGAGCCTTCTGCGTTTACCGATGTGGTGCTTAAAACCAAAGGTCGGGTGGATGAAGAGCTAATACAAACCATGTTGCTTCGCTCAATGAAGCAAGCGGTGTATGACGGCGACAACGTAGGCCATTTCGGATTGGCGCTAGAAGCTTACGCGCATTTTACCTCTCCAATTCGTCGCTACCCAGATTTGGTGGTTCACCGAGCGCTGAAAAGCATTATTGCAAAGCAGCAGGGCAAAAAGTCGGTAAGCGGTAGTAAGAGTTATACGGTTGACGAAATAGAGCAATTAGGTGAACAGTGCTCTATGACAGAGCGCAGAGCCGATGATGCGACTCGCGACGTTGCCGATTGGTTGAAGTGTGAATTTATGCTCGACCACGTTGGCGATACCTTTGAAGGCGTGGTGAGCTCGGTGACGAATTTCGGCTTGTTTATCCGCCTTACCGAATACCATATTGACGGGCTTGTTCACATCACTTCATTAGATGACGACTATTATCAGTTTGATGATGTCAAAATGGCGTTAGTTGGTGAGTCTGGCCACAATCAGTTCAGATTGGGCGACACCGTTTTAGTACAAGTCGCTGCTGTTAATTTAGATGAAAGAAAGATTGATTTATTGTTCGATAAGTCTATGCTGCGCAGCCCTGGTGGCAAGAAGGGCAAAGCGAAACCTTCTAAGAAAGCCGCAGGAAAAGGAAAGCGAGGCCCTAAACCTGCATCAAATAAAGGTGGTGGCACTGGGCAAGAAAAAGGACCAGCGAAGACGCCAGCCAAAGGTGGGGCAAAAAGCCCTGCTAAAGCGGGTAAATCAGATAAAACGAGCAGAAGAGGAAAGCGTTAAATGGCGCAGCAAGAATGGTTATACGGTTTACATGCTATGCAGTCGGTATTAGAAAACGAGCCTGAGCGTGTTGTTGAAGTTATGGTGCTTAAAGGTAGAACCGACGAGCGTTTAGTCAACATTGTGAACCAAGCCCGCCGTTTTGGCATTTCTGTACAGTTTTGTCAGCGCAAAACCTTAGATGACAAAGTTAACGGCGAGCAGCACCAAGGCGTAGTTGCCAGAGCAAAAGCCGCACGAGTGCTTGATGAAGCCGACCTTGACCGCATTTTAGAGAAAGAGTCGCAACCTTTTTTATTGGTGCTAGACGGAATTACCGACCCGCATAATTTAGGCGCCTGTTTACGAACTGCTGATGGCGCTGGTGTACATGCCGTTGTGGTACCGAAAGACAAATCAGCTAGCTTAAATGGCACTGTACGTAAAGTGGCGTGCGGTGCGGCAGAAGTGATACCGCTTATTCAGGTAACCAATTTGGCTAGAAGCTTAAAGCACATGCAAGACAAAGGGATTTGGATTGTAGGTACAGCAGGTGAAACTGATAAAACCCTTTATGATGTTAATCTAAAAGGCCCTACAGCATTGGTGATGGGCGCTGAAGGAAAGGGGATGCGCAGGCTCACGAGAGAAAACTGCGACGAGTTAGTGAAGCTACCTATGGCTGGCAGTGTGTCTAGTTTAAACGTATCAGTTGCTACTGGCGTGTGCTTATATGAAATTGTAAGGCAACGACTAAGCTAGCATCGCTAACACCACTGTTCATGAAATAAGTGCATTTACGAGGGGCAATTGTATTGCCCCTTTTTTGTACCTACGCACTATTGAAGCAACTAATGAGACAGGCATAAAACTATTGTACCAAGTAACCAACAACTAGTGAGACAGGCATAAAACACTAGAAGCAACTAATAAGACAGCCATAAAACAGTAATAAAACTGTACCTCGATACACTTTCTTTAAGCTCGATGAATACTCAAACTATTGATAATACAAATCACAGTGTGACAGCTTGGATGCCTAAAGCCAGAAAATCGCAAATTAGTCTTTTCGATACACCCTATTATCACTGTATTTCACGCTGTGTTCGACGTGCATTTTTGTGCGGGGAAGAAAATGGAAAAAGCTTTGAACATCGCCGTCAATGGGTAGAAGACCGCATACATGTGTTGAGTGAAGTTTTCACAATCGGTGTATGTGCTTATGCGGTCATGAGTAATCATACCCACTTGGTGTTACATATAGACAAGGAAAAAGCGCAGTCACTTTCCCTCGAGGCAGTACTTCAGCGTTGGCATACACTGTATAAAGGAACCTTGTTGACACAGCAGTATCTGACGCCGTTGACTCGAGAAGAGCTAAGTGAAGCGCAGATTAAAACCATTGAGTGTACGGCAGAAGTGTGGCGAAAGCGGCTATACGATATTAGCTGGTTTATGCGAGCTCTGAATGAGTACATAGCTCGAGCTGCAAACAAAGAAGATGAGTGCACAGGGCATTTCTGGGAGGGGCGATTTAAATCGCAAGCGCTATTAGATGAATCGGCCCTAGCGGCCTGCATGGCTTATGTAGATTTAAACCCAGTGCGTGCAAATATGGCAAAAACGCCAGAAAGTTCCAACCACACGAGTATACAGTATCGTATTCGCGCAGCTAGGGCAGGGAAGACCCCAAAACGACTCATGCCCTTTTCAAGTAAATTAAAAAGAGGTCTATCAACTGGTTTGCCCTTCTCTCTTATTGAATATCTTCAGGCCGTTGATGCAACCAGTCGGCACATCTACCTTGCCAAACAAGGGAAAGTAGACAACAACAAATTACACATTTTAGAAAGACTCAACATCGAAAGCGACAAATGGTTAACGCTAACCACGCAATTCGAAACCCTGTTTAAGCATGCAGCAGGAAAAGTGGTGCATCTAGAGCAGTACGCGCATAATCAAAATCAAAAACGGGTGCATGGGCAAACAAATGCCAGACGTTTACTTGGATGATTTTAACCTAAGTTAACTGATATTCTACCAAGACAGTCAATGTGGCTGCCCATTTCTCTTTCGACAGCGAAAATCACTTGTTCTATTACGTCTAATTATCAACCAAAAATTTAGCAGTATTTTATTCAAGCCCGTTTTATGCTGAGCAAACAGACGAGGTGAACACTTTTCCTATTTTTTAACTATGTCTGTCACAATTTTTGTCTATAACTGTGCCTGTCTTAACTAGTGTCCTCTAATATGCCTGTCTCAATAATTCGTCTCAATAATTCCTCGTCTCTTTGAATACTCTCGCGTATCTATCAAACTGCCTGTCTAAATTTAATAAACCCAACAATTCCACCACCTAATTCACCAAACCAAGTGCCCATGCGCCTTTCAAGCGATTCCAAGTAATTGCCAATCATTCTCAGAAAGACACGACTCACATTTTGTTACATTTACGGTTGTAAAATAATTGTTAATTATAAAAATATATTCCTAATATGAATCCGTCCATAGGGCAGAGCTGACGGGGCATTGTGTTTTTTTACTCCGTTTAATGCCTGTCTAATAGGTATGAAAAAAACTCATCAGGACTGAGGTTGTATACTCAACATGCTGATTTGCCTATTAATATGGATTTTGTAGATGAAGTGTAGATACGTTTTATTTACGCCAACTGACACGCGGGTAGGTCGTTGCAACGCAGTTGCGTTGAAAGTCATGGATAGGCGTTTCGTAAAAGGTAATGGTTGAACCTGTATGTCAAGACATAACAAAAGTTTCTAAAGCACGAGAGTAAAAGTGTTGAAACAACAAGACAGATAAACAGGAAATAAATTTTGAATTTAAAAAATAAGAAACACACATGTATGACTGCTGCTGCCATCGCAGTTTCTTTAGCCTTCGCTGGTCAAAGTGCAATAGCTGAAGAAAATGCTCCGGTAAAAGTAGAAGAAAAGAAAAAATCTTTCTCCTCAAAATTGAACAAAAGCTTAAACAAGCGCCTAGATAAACGATTCAAAAAAGTCGGTTTTGGCTCACTTGAAGAGCCTGGCGATCGCTACATTGTAAAATTCAAAGATGAAATGACATCTGAAGTTCTTATGGGAACCGACGATGTGTCGTTAAGAGGAAAAGGAGCGCTAAAATTCGGTAAACAGAAGAAAGCGTTCAATATCCAAGCTGCAAAAAATGATGTTACCCGTGCTGGGGGCTTAGTTAAAAAAGAATTGAAAAAACATCGCATGATGGCGGCGAAGCTCGATCGTAAAGCGTTAAATGAACTGCGTAAAAATCCAAACGTTGAAAGCATCGAAATAGATGCGAAGCGCAAGCCTATGGCACAAACCACACCATACGGTTACACCATGGTTCAGGCTAACCAGTTTGGCCAAGCCGATACCACAGCGCGTAAAGTATGTGTTATCGATACAGGGTACAACTTGGGCCACCCCGACTTACCTGATACCAATAACGGTGTAACAGGTAATGCAAATAATGCTGCAGTAGGTAACTGGTATAACGACGGAAACGGTCATGGAACCCATGTCGCTGGTACTATTGCGGCTTATGACAACAACGAAGGTGTTGTAGGTGTGTATCCTGGCGTCGACCTTCACATTGTGAAAATATTCAATGACAACGGTCAGTGGACGTACGCTTCAGATCTTATCGACGCTATTACTCAGTGTCAAAATGCAGGTTCAAACGTTGTTAATATGAGTTTAGGTGGCGGCAGTGCATCAGCAACAGAGCGTGATGCTATGCAAAGCTTCACCGATGCAGGCATGCTGTTAGTGGCTGCTGCGGGTAACGATGGAAACAGTGGCAAATCTTATCCAGCGTCTTACGATGCGGTTATGTCGGTTGCTGCAGTAGATTCAAATGAAAACCGTGCTAGCTACAGCCAATATAACGACCAAGTAGAGATTGCTGCGCCTGGTAGTGCGGTACAGTCTACTTACCCAACTAACACTTATGCAGCCCTTAGCGGTACATCAATGGCAACACCTCACGTAGCAGGTGGTGCGGCATTGGTATGGAGCTATTTCCCTCAGTGTACAAATAACCAGATTCGAAATGCGTTGAATGTAACTGCGCAGGATAAAGGCAGTGCGGGTCGAGATAACTTCTACGGTTTTGGTTTGATGAAATTGGCTGATGCTTACAACCAACTTAATACCAACGGTTGTGATGGAAACGGCGGCGGAACTGACAATGGTGGTAGCCCTACTGTTGAGCCAGTGTCTGGTCAAGTACCCGGCTTATCTGCGTCTCGTAACGACTGGAACCGCTACACGTGGACTATTCCGGAAGGCGTAAGCCAAATGACAGTAAGTATTGCAGGTGGTTCTGGCGATGCAGACCTATATATGAAGTTCGGCTCTCAACCTGAGACGAGTGACTTCGATTGCCGTCCTTATCGCAATGGTAACAATGAAGAATGTACCTTCGACGCGCCAGCGGCAGGTACTTGGCATATCGGTATACGTGCATACTCTAGATACAGCAACGTAACCCTGTCTTACTCTTACGAGTAATCTTTAGCGAATAACCGTAAATAAGATTGATAGTCAAAAGCCTGCAGCTCTGCAGGCTTTTTTTACTTTTTTATCCGACAATGAAATAAATGCTTAGCATTAATAGCCCAGTAAGCTTGTCCTTTCGAACCTAGCTCCTCAAAAAAAGACAGCTCCTCAAACAAAGCTCCTCAAAAAAAAGACAGCTCCTTAAACAAGACAGTCTAAAAATTATATAAATTCACCGTCATTTTCTTCAATGAATTGTCAGCTTTGTAAAGACAGCGTAAAGCTATGAACCTACCCCCAAACTTTGTGCCATAACGGCGTTCGGCGCAGGTTTTCCCGTCTGTGTTGTTATCCAATTAATCTATTTAAAACAAATTTAAAGGAAACACCGTTTATGCAAGCACTCTCCTCCCTTTTTCGTGCCTGTCACATTAGTAACTCTTATGATGCCTGTCACATTAGTGGCGCTCGTCTGTCTTGGATTCGTGCCTGTCACTTTAGTAGAACAGTTGCGCTAGGTCTGGTTGCGCTATTTGCCCTTGCCGCATGTGGAGGTTCAGACAGTAGCGATTCTGATTATGAATTTGCATACCTTCAGTTTTATAACGCATCGCCTAATGGGGCCAATGTAGAAATGCGTGAAGTGGATGGAGATAGTTTTGGCTCTGCGCAATTCGGTGATGCGACTTCTATGTACTCAATGGAAAGCGGTGAGCTTGTTTTGGAGTTCATTCGCACAGACTCTGACGATCAAGAAGTCTACATAGACGAAATAACGGTGAACCTAAAAGAAGGTGAGAAAACCATGATTGTTATGAGTGGCGACTTCAATAGCCCCTCATTCAACGAATACAGCTATGAACGAGAAACCTTAGAGGACCACTTCAGACTGCTGGCCATTTCAGTCACTATGGATGGTGAATCTTTTGATTTCTACATGAGTGATGCGGGCGACCCTTTTGAAGCAGCAAACTTTCTCGGCACCATTACGCCAAATGACTTAGGAGAGCTAACTTACTGGGATGGTGATGACGATAGCGACGACTTTGATGAGGGCGAATACACTGTATACCTTACTGCGCCTGGCAGCACTGATGTCATCTTTGAATCTCAAACGTTAGATTTCATCTATGAAACTGAATATGTAATGGCTCTTCGCGATGTAAGTGGCGCTATTCAAGAAGGTCTTGTCGTAGACACCATATTAAATTCCTCTACTGTGTCTGGTTTAACCGATGTAGAAGCTGATGCACAATACCGTATCTATAATTCTACTAATTTAGACACACCGGTAACAGTTACCTTCGGTGGTAACACAGATGAAGAAGACATTGAATTTACGCTAGCTGCCGATGAGCTTTCCGACTTTACTGCAATTCGCTACGGTGACTACCGTGTATCGGTGGAAGACACTTCTGGTTCTATCACCAATCTTAGCAATAAACTAATTACCCTAAATCAGGGTGAGAGTAAGGCGATACTTATCTATGAAAAAGACGGCAAACTAGGGGCATCGACATTCGAAGAAAGTGGTTTACCACAGGCCTACGACAAAACCGTAAACTTCATCAATCTTGTCAGCGATTATGACGACGTTGAAATCTTTCTGGTACGTCACGATGAAACTATCGATACCGCAGAATACAGAGTAAATAACTTAGAATTTGGTGAAACCAGCACCGAAGTCCTGCCTTCCGATTTTTACGAAGTTATCGCAGTGTATGAAGACGACAACGACGAGCAAGTATTGTTAGACCGTACGGCGCTATTTGGCTTCACAGAAGAAGAAAACTACATTGTGACCGTTGAGCCGGCTGATACAGCAACGGGTTACGAAATAAACATATTGTTTTAGTCGCGATACGCTTATCTACACATCAGCGCTAATAGTAGCATGTTAGCGCTGTTTCGCGTTTTAGAATAGAAAATGCGGTAGGAGAAACAGTTTAAGCATCTCTACTTTTATACCAAAGTGTATTTTTGTAAAAAATGATTAGGCTAAAAACTGTCATATTCCCCAATATCTATTATCTTTATTAGTACGCGCAGTGTTATGAAAGTAAATTCACACTGCGCAGCTCTTATAGTTCCTGCTTGATGACCTCCTCTGTGGTTATCATCACCCCAGTTTTTCAGCTGGGGTTTTTTTATCCACCCAGTCTAAAATTAATTCAATTTACCGCTATCGCTTAGGCAATAATTCTGTTATAGTTTCGCGCCCTTTTTATGGGGGTATGTACATAAAAGCAACGATATCCAGTTGTTTTTAGCAGCACAATAACGACTCGGGAGAGTCTTAATTTAGAGCGGAGCACTAACATGATCCAAATGCAAACTAACCTGGACGTTGCAGATAACAGCGGCGCTCGCAGGGTTCAGTGTATTAAGGTTCTTGGTGGCTCGCATCGCC
>OJDZ01000316.1_pt1 | contig 30748 bp, 19 predicted proteins | sample 1592981 | NCBI WGS metagenome assembly OJDZ01 (sample SAMN05416851, study PRJEB24817) | seawater metagenome | isolation source: Sea water | place: Canada:Atlantic | collected 2013-07
TAAATATGTGTGGATTGGAAACAATCTAAAACGATTAGTTGAGTGGTTCTACTTATTAATTCTTAGAGGGTGAACAGACAAGTTAAGTGTCTACGAAACGGGGTGAAGATCAAAGGTCTTTTCTCAGTGTGGCATTAATGCCTTTTAAATTGGTATTGCCATCACTTGCTTCTTTGTTGGTGCCTATGTAGAAGGTGCCTGACAATCGCAACGTTAACCTGTGTTGGTACCTTGCTACCAAGCGTTTTTAAGGCAGATGCATTTCCTCTTGGAACGGTAGGATTATTAGTACAGTGCGCCGCCAACACATGTCCAGTAAACGACGCTATACCAATGACACAAACTGTTTTAATTTTTATCTAATATTTATGACCACGTTTTACACTAGCAAGGTAGTGTCCGTGATGGTTGAGAAAGAAAGTTCATTTTTGCCCTAAAAAGTCATAAAGTGCGCTGCCAGCAAGTAAAAAAGCGCCAACTCCGAAAAGCTGAGAATCGTCTTTTGTCACCACGTCGGGCTTTTCATTGACGCCTTGTACCCAGCCAAATTTACCGTCGGGGTGCACGGCTGACGACAGTACTTTCCAGCCCTTCATTGCGGCAGGTAAGTAAGCTTCGCTTTCTAGTAATCCGTTGTTCATTCCCCAAATTATCCCGTACGTGAAAAATGCGGTTCCGCTTGTTTCGGGCTCTTTATAGTTTTCCCCTGCAAGTAATGACATAGGCCAGGCACCGTCGGCTTTTTGCAGCGCTACTATGGTTTTTGATAATTGAAGATACAGTGCTTCATAATAAGAACGATATTTGTGGCCAACAGGAAGACTTTCTAGCGAGTGAACGACGCCAGCGTAGACCCAGCCCATACCCCGTGACCAAAACACCTGTTCTTCGAATTTTCCCTTTTTATTGAAAAAGCGAGAATCTCTGAAGATAAGTTTGGTTTTCGGGTCTTGTAAGTAATCGATAGTGGCTTTAAATTCTTTGTGGGCATAGTTCGCGTATTTCGGGTCGCCGGTAATAGAAGACAACTCGAAGAGCGCAGGAGGAGCCATGAACAGCGCATCAGCCCAGCACCAACGCCACTGACAGTTGTGTACTTTGTCTTTATTTCTGTCCGCCACAAATTCGAGGCTATTGTCGGGGGCTTGCTCAATGAGCCAGTCAAACGTTTCTTTTACTGGCGTAAGCGCTTCTTCGTTTTTGTGCCTGCGGTAGTACCAAAGGTTAGTTTGGGCGATAACATGGTCATCAGCGAAGTATTTTACTTTCCCTAGCTTCCAATTGTGATCTTTACCAACATAACCAATCCATGTTTCATAGAAAGGATTTTCAGAGCGCTCAGCTAGCTTTGTCAAACCTTTGTAAAAGGCGCCTTGAATCCACCTTCCGTAAGCTTCAGACCCCGCTCTCGCTCGGCCAACATGCGTCATATGCTGGGTACGGGCTATTTGCCAATTCGCTACCTTTTCCATTTGGGCCATAACGCCTTCTTTGAGAGGAAGTGCCTCTTGCTGATCACCGTTTGCCAGCGATACAAACGGAAGGCATGCGAGTATGGAAGTCGTTAATAGTAGTCTAAATACATGGGTTAATATTTTGATTATTCTGTTTGGCATATTCACACCTTAGATGATGTTTCTTTGAAGTAATTTTGACGCGTAGTCTGCTGCGCGAGCGGTAATAGCCATGTATGTTAAGGACGGGTTCTGTGTTGCACACGAAGCCATACAAGCGCCGTCGGTTACAAACAAGTTGGGTACATCGTGTGCTTGCCCCCAGCCATTTAGTACCGATGTGTTCGGATCGCTTCCCATACATGCGCCGCCCATTTCATGTACTTGTTTGCCCATGGGAATGTGCTTGCTTTGTGGTGTGGCAGCAACTTCAATATTTTTACAACCGCCTGCTTCGAGCATTTCTTCAATGTCTTTAGCCGCCTGCTTAATCATCTTCCGTTCGTTTTCTTTTATTTCGGCATCGATATGAAGTAGGGGCATGCCCCATTCGTCTTTTTTGCTAGGATGCAGGGTGGCGACATTGTCATAATAGGGCAGTACTTCTCCGTACATAAAAGCTCTGAAGCGCCACGGCCCCGGCTGCCCAACGTTTTGTTTGGCAATAATTCCGATACCTTTTTCTTTGGCCGTGGGCCGGGTAGAGGAGCGGTGTTGTGCGGTGGTTTGAAAGCCAAAACCTCTTACAAAATCAGCGTCAGCGCGCTTTTCATGCCGATAATTTGGGATATAAGTAGCAATAGGGCGTCGCCCAAATGCAAATTTATCTTCACCACCCGGTACATCTGCACTCGCCACTACACCGGTGACATGCCCCAGTATGTAACGTCCCAGCATGCCGCTGGTATTTGCGATACCGTTTGGAAACGTTTCCGATTTAGAATTTAGCAGTACTTGCACGGTACCAAGAGATGATGCGCACATAAAAACAACACGGCTTTTGTATTGCCTTCTTTCTTTCGTATTTGTATCGATGACGGTAACACCCGAGGCCTTTTTACTGCTCTCATCGTAATCAACTCGTTCCACAATCGCATCGGTGACTACCGTCAAATTACCGGTTTTCTGCGCAGCAGGAAGAGTGGCTGACTGAGAACTAAAATAAGCGCCAAATGTGCACCCGCGGCGACAGTATGAACGAGCCTGGCATTTGCTTCGACCCAAAGCGGTTTGTTCCTGACTTGGTGATGTGAGGTTTGCCGCTCTGCCAATGATGAGGTGCCTATCGGTGTAGCGTTTCGCAATATTGTTGGAAATATATTGCTCGGCATAGCTCATTTCCCATGGCGTTTGAAATTCCCCATCAGGTAATGTCTCTAAGCCATCTTTATTGGCAGAAACGCCGATAAACTTTTCGACATAACTATACCAAGGTGCCAAGTCGTCGTAGCTAATAGGCCAAGGGATACCATGCCCGTCCTTCGCGTTTGCCTGAAAATCCATAGGGCTCCATCGCAAAGCTTGACGCCCCCATGTTAAAGATCGTCCGCCCAGTTGGTATCCGCGAGTCCACATAAAGGGTTTGTCTTTAGGAAAGCTGTAGGGGTGTTTCTTATCGTCCACAAAAAAATGCAGTGCATCTGTTTTGTATAAATGGCCTTTTTTTCTTAGAGTAGCGTAGTGACCATTATCGGCGAGTTCTTCATCAGGCATTCCCCGGTTTTGTAGTTCCCATGGCGCTTGAAAATCCTTGTACTCAGGCCCTCTGTGTTCGACGTTTCTGCCTCGCTCCAAAACTAGGGTATTGAAGCCTCTTTCGCAAAACTCCTTCGCTGCCCAGCCACCGGTGATCCCTGAACCAACAATAATGACATCATATTCTTTGTTCATAAGTATTTTCTCTTGTGGATTGCACTAAGCTCAGACTCTGTAAGGTTTCCCTTGTATCCGCCAGGGACTAAGAAGAAATTGGGATTAGCCTCTTCAGAAGAGTAGTGAATATGGAAAATCAGCGCTTTTATTCGCTTATATGCCGTTGAAAATTCGTTTCTGTCTTTTTCGAAAGCGTTTCCATCGACATATTCTACGAAGGCTTCACGCTCTTTTTTTGTGAGTGAAAAGTAGTTTGAGTTGTTAGCACCTTTCGCCTTTGATTGAAATTGAGCTAAGAAGTTGGTGAATTGTCGCTGAGTGGATGACGATGCCCAAGAGACCATTAACTCATCTAACACTTGCGCAGTGTGAGAATCTGAAGCTCCAGGGGTGTTTGTACTAGGTATCATTATATTCGCAAGATCATAAACCAGCGTCATTTGATCAGCATTAAAGAAAGCCGCATCCGACTCAAAAACAGTAAGGTGAAGCGCCTTTTTTAGCTCTGATGGTAAAACAGAAGCTGAAACCACATACAGCATAGAGCCTAAGAATATCCGTCTGTTTATTTCCACGTTACCCTCTTCTTCTTTTTACTCGGGAAATTTGATGACGTTGATACTACCTATAAAAACAAGCCAAAAGCAATCATTACCAATCAAATTAATTTACATTATTTTGACATCAATGTATTAGGTAGCAGGATATTAGTTGTAGGTGGGTTGAAAATTTTCGTTTAAAAATTGTCTCTGGGTAAGCCGGTGATGTTATCTAGTAGTAGCGTCTTATTAGGAGTAAGTTCTATATGGCTTTTGTACGGTAACGCTTTTGCAGATGGCTGGCTGCCGTAGTAATTCAGGCCCATCAAAACATTGTTATAGTGAAGCGCTATCATAAAAGGTGTTAGCGCAAAATCATAAAATGCCACTTCATCTATAGTCCCCGCATAGGCCTCTGCGGCGTGCCCTTGAGCGTTAGGAGAATTGCCAATATTGGCTAACCCCGCTCCACCGCTCAATACTTTTGAGCCGGGTGGGTATCGGTAAAGTGCGCCTACTTGTCCGTCGATATAAATTGCTTTTATCCCACTTTCAACGTCATAAGTTGCCGCCACATGGTGAAAGTTTCCATCTTTTAACTGCTGAAGCGTTGGACGTCCGTCTCTGCCGTCTAATGGTAGTTTGAGCTCATGGTACCCTTGACCTAAAATGTACAACCCGAAGCTTAGAGACTCTGTATAGTCTCCAGCTGGCACTACTATTGATTTGTTGCGGTCATTTTGAAAACTAAGCAGTATTCTATGATCTTTATCACTTTGATCTTTCCTGAAAATCTCATCAATTTCACCGTATCGTGTCGTAGTTGGGCCTTCTCCACTATATAAAGGCTTAATCAATGCTTCTATAGTGACACCATCAATAACGGAGAACGAACCTGTTGCGGGCGCACTTCCACCTCCGCTACCCACGTTAATTCTCGCATGCTTTCCATTATCAAAATAGAAAGCGCCTTTTCCGACGAGTCCATCGATGCGTTGAGCTCCACTACTTGGAACACCGACTGCGCGACCTGCAAAGTCCATCACTCTGTCGCCAACATCATCGAGGTTCCAAAAGTGTTTAGGTCGCCATGTTTTAGGAAAGATTTTTGCTTTGGTGTTACCAGAGACCGAGGTTGCATCACTGTCAATGTTTACGGTTAACTTGCCCGAATGCATCTGAATATCAGAGGCGTTGGCAGAAATAGCAATAGTCTTATTTGAATGAGAGATAACGTTAACCTCACCGCTTTTTAACTCAATTTCGGTAGAGTTAAATAATTTAAAGTGCGAATGAGCAGAAAGTATTAAGCTATCACCAGAGCGTAATTCAAGCTCGACCGGTCGTTCGGTTTTGTACATACCAGGATAAACGAGAGTGTTTTGTACGTTACCATTTTCGTCAATTAACAGCTCCCCACTAACTATTTTTCCTATAAAGGGTTCGTCGGGAAGTGGTTTGAATTGAATAATTAGGTATACCACCAGCATGCACAGCACTGTGAGTCCCCCCGCTAAATAGAACTTACGTTTTGTGCTCGCGGTTCTCTTTTCAGAGGAGGCTTCATAAGGTTGGTTTTGATGAGGTAAATTTGAAGCGTGCGTGGGCCGCACAATAAGTTCGTCGACGAAAGTTTTTCGCCTGACTATTTCAAGTTTTGGAAGAGCATTCGATTTAAGATGAAAGTGAAATTCGATGTAATCAAGGTAAAACCGTTGAGCCTGCTCATCGTTACTCAACAGTGATTCAAGTTTTTGAAGTTGCATCTGTGTAACGGTACCTGCGCAAATATCATCTGCTATGGCCCGAACTTCATCAAACCTTTCTGAGCGATTCAAGTGTCGTGCTCCACTTTTTGTTTATCAACGCAGTCGAAGAGCTTACGGCGAAGCAAGTGGATAGATTTACGAATACCAAAAATCGAGCGCCCAGTTTTGTCTGCAAGTGTCTGTGCGCTTAAATTTTCTATGAAAAAACCATAATATAATTGGTGTGCGGAAGCAGAGAGGTGAGAAACGCAATGCTGCAGCATGCTCCATTTTTGGTCTGTATTATCTTGATGGGAAGCTACTGCTGATAGCTGCTCTAGCAACTCATCACTCAAACCTGAGACGAGTTTTGTTTGTTGTCTTCGATACGTTCTGACACAGTTAAACACAATCGTATTTGACCATTTTCTAAAACTCGTTCCTTGCTCAAAAGTCTCGAATTCTTTCCAAAGAATAACGCTTGTCTCCTGAAAAATATCATCCGCGGCCGCTTTGTCTAAAACAAAGGCATAGATGTATGCATACAAACGTTGCTTTTCTGATTCAAACATTGCCGAAAACATGTCTGAGGTTGTATCCAAAGAACCTCGATTACCCTGTGGTGATGGCACGTTTTGATACACCTTAACCTCTCTATTACGATGTGATCATCAAATTCATCGCGACAGTTCACTACTCATGTCAGCAGCGTTAGCTTCACACAATTAGTGTATGCGCAACACTGTAATAATTTACGCAAATTTAACATCTAAGACATTTTTTGACTATATTTGATTGAATTTAAATTTTAAGGGTATCAATCTCACAATTGGGTGCCTTTTCTAATTATATAAAGTCTGATTTGAGCCAAACAATGTCATATTATCGTTACTCACTATTATGTTTATTCGCTATTTTTGTTGTTGCCTGCGAGCACGTAGGGCCTGACTCCATCAATGACAATGAGTCATCATTAATAGCTCCTCCCATTGGACTTACGGTGGGAGAAGGGATGGTAAATCCCATCGGCCACTATGAGAGTGTGCCACGTTTTAGTTGGCAGCTTGACACCGAGTCTTCTCAGCTAGCTCAGCAAAGCTACCAACTTCAAGTTGCAAGCGACGATGCATTCAAGCCCGAACAAATCATTTGGGATAGCGGAAGAGTAACCTCCTCTAAAAACGCTTGGATAAGACCTGAAGGCCTCACTTTGGAATCGAGGCAACGCGTGTTTTGGCGAGTTAAAACATGGGATGTACAAAGCAATAGTTCACAATTGAGTGAAATACAGACGCTAGAAACTGGCTTATTGAGAAACAGTGATTGGCACGCTCAATGGATAGGGCATCCAGACACTAATGAGCGTTCAGAAGTGCTTAGTCCTAACGCTATTGAGCAACCAGATAACCAATACTACCCGCCACAATATTTACGCAAAAACTTTGAGCTTAATAAGCCGATTAAGCGGGCTCGTCTTTATATCACTGCAAAGGGCGTTTTTAAGCCATTCATCAATGGTCAGGCTGTCAGTGAAGATGTCATGACTCCGGGATGGACGCCATATCATAAACGTATTGAGACGCTGACTTACGATGTTACTAACCTACTACAGCTAGGCGCTAATGCCATTGGTGCTGCATTGGCAGAAGGGTGGCAAGGTCGTATCTTCCATCCTACAAAGCAGGATTACGTAACACCACTGCGTCTTATTGCGCAGCTTGAGGTCACCTTTGAAGACGGCACTAGCTCGCGAATTGTAACGGATGATAGCTGGCTATCAACGGACCAAGGCCCCATTCGCACTGCGGGTAATTACGATGGTGAGCGCTATGATGCGAATTACGAGATGCCTGGTTGGAATACTCCAGAGTTTGATAGTGAGGGCTGGAAACGTGTTTACGCTGAGCCACGTGAACCTGTGGTTAAGCTGCGGCCAAAACGTCATGCGCCAGTAAGAGTAACAAAAACAATTCCTGCTATCACACTTGTGAGCGTAAAAGATGGTGTAGCCATTTTCGACATGGGCCAAAACATGGTAGGCGTGCCCGAAGTATCGCTACCGGTGAAAAAGGGCCAACCCGTAAAAATTCGATTTTCTGAAGCACTGCAAGGAGAGGAATTCTATGTTAAAAATCTACGCTCGGCCAAAAGTACCGATTGGTATATTCCTAACTCTGATGGCCTAATTACCTATCAACCAACATTTACGTTTCATGGCTACCGTTACGTAGAAGTGTCGGGTTATGACACAACAGCAACGCCCGCGCTGGATTGGATAACAGGAAAGGTGCTTCATTCTGATTTCGATGTATATGACAATTTTTCCAGCAACCATAGCAAACTTAATAAGTTATCGAGCAACGTGTCGTGGGGGCTAAGGGGGAACTTTCTTGATATTCCAACCGACTGTCCGCAGCGCGATGAGCGGTTAGGCTGGACGGGTGACGCTCAAGTTTTTGTACGCACATCCTTATACAAAGCAGACGTTTACGCATTCTGGGCATCATGGCTAGAGAGCATGCGAGAAGAGCAGGGCATTGACGGAATGATCCCCAAATTTGTGCCGTTTCGCCCGTTTCTTACTGAGGGAACTGCCGCTGCCTGGGGGGATGCGGCAACCATAGTTCCATGGGAGTTATATCAGCATACAGGTGATTTAACGATCCTTTCGGAAAATTACTCAATGATGAAGCGGTGGGTAAAATTCACCGAGTTTAATAGTTTTGATTATATTTCAAATATCGGTACGTACGGTGACTGGCTACAGCCTTTTACAGAAAACGGGCGAGCATCAGGTGACACGCACCCAGATTTGATAGCTACAGCCTATTACGCGCGCTCGGTCGACATTTTGGCCAAAACTGCACAGGCGCTAGGCTATGAATCTGACGCTCATCAATATCGACGATTATTTAATAACATTAAGCAAAAATTCAGAACGTTCTTTTTTGATGATGCCCTTAACGTTGTAAGCACAACGACTAAGCAAATTAAGAGAGAAAAAGGGAAACGGCTTAAATCACCAAAAACTGTTGAACTTAACCTCAAAACTACTCAAACAAGTTATTTACTGCCGCTGGCGTTTGGTTTGTTTTCCGAGGACCAACAAGCCACTGCAGTTGAGAAGTTATTAGACTTGCTAGAGAAAAGCGATCGGCATTTACGTACCGGTTTTCTCGGTACGCCTATGCTCCACCAAGTGCTTCAGCAATATGGCCACAGCGAATTGATGTACGATATTTTGCTTAAGGAAACCTATCCGTCGTGGTTCTACTCAATCAACAATGGCGCAACGACCACTTGGGAGCGATGGAACTCTTACTCCATTGAAGACGGTTTTAATAAAGCTAATATGAATTCACTAAACCACTATGCTTACGGTGCCGTGGCTGAGTGGTTTTATACAGGGATGCTTGGAATTAGAACACTAGAGCCAGGGATCAAAACCTTTCAAATCAATCCGCAGTTCACGAGTAAGCTGAATAACTTACAGGGCACTGTGCCAACTATAAATGGCGATATTAGCGTGGCTTGGTCTATTGCCGCCAATCAATTATCAATGAGTATCACTGTACCCAAAAACACCCGAGCTGAATTGAAACTTCCGTCTATTGAGAAGCTAACACTGACTCGAGAGGGTAAGGCGTTGGCAGATACGGACTTATGGCTTGAGCCAGGTTCTTATCTTGTTTCGGGCGAAATTACGATATCAAAGTAACGTGCTTATGTTTCGGCAATCATGCCTTTGAAAAAGCTTTAATGGATACAGTTTATGCGCACAAAAGAAATAATAATCGCTAGTATTATGCTACTCGGTTCGGTTTTACCTCATTCTGCGCTTGCCGTTGAGTGGACAGCAGAGTGGATTTGGGCAAAAGAACGATTTACCGAGCCAAATACCTGGATGGCATTTCGTAATGAAATTAGCCTAGATGAAAAGCCTCAAGAAAGCCTTGCTTATATCAGCGCAGATACCAAATATTGGTTGTGGATTAATGGTGAACTTGTGGTCTTCGAGGGAAGTTATACAGGGGGGCCGTCCCCGGTAAAACCTGCGCCACGTACGGATTTCTTTCCTATTGCATCTAACAAATACTACGACCAAGTTGATATCAGCCAATACCTCACTGAAGGCACTAATACTATTGCGGCATTGGTATGGTATTACGGTGACAACGGGCAAAAGGGCACCCATATCTCGTCTAATAAAGGGGGCTTTATCTTTCAGGCTAAAGTGGGCGATACCCAGGTTATTTCCGATGACTCATGGAAAGTAAACCCACACCCAGCTTACGCCACTAAAGTGACAAAGCAATCTCCGTATCGCGTGGCAGCATGGAACATTGACTATGATGCCAGAAATAGCATGGGCGATTGGACGGATAGTGCTTGGTACATGCCTGACTACGATGATGCGTCATGGCAACAAGCAAAAAGCCTGCACCGCCCGCCGCGCTCGCCTTTTAATGCGCTTTTTCCAAGTGAAATCCCAATTCTTAACAACTATGGATTAGCTTACTGCGAGAATTATCCCGCCAGCAAGTTTCCCTTTGTGAGTAACGGTGAAACCATTAAATGTGTACTCGATTTTAATAAAAATGTGACGCCCTTTTTTGATATAGAGGCGAAACAAGGGCAAACGGTACATATCGATTCGAATATGCGACTTAACACCATTGAGACCGAGTACACGACAAAAGAAGGTCGGCAGCAGTTTGAGTCGTATTCTTGGTTTAATGCCCGCATCATAGAGTATACCTTCCCTAAAGGTGTCACAGTGCACGGCTTAAAATACCGCTGGACTGGGGTTGGCTCAACGCCTGGCCATTTTGAAGCAGACGATACTTGGTTTACGCGCATTTGGCAGATGGCTGAAAATACCTTGTATATTTGTGCCCGCGATAACTTTATGGATACCCCTGACAGAGAACGTGGTTTATGGATTGGTGATGTAGCTGACCAAGCAAGCTACCTGTTTTACTCAATGGATAAGCCTGGCCGAGACTTACTTAAAAAGGCGATTAAAGTAACACTTGCCTTTAGCGATAGCGAAACCGGTATTTTTGCCGGTTTAGGGCCTGGTCGATTTAGAGAATTGCCCGCACAGAGTTTACAGTTTATTGAGCAAGGTATTTGGCACTATTACTATAATACCGGCGATCGTGAGACCCTTGAGTTTGCCTATCCGTATGTACATAAGTACCTCACTTTATGGGGAGCACGTGAAAACGGCCTCGCCACATTCAGAAGTGGCGCCTGGAAATGGACAGACTGGGGACCACAAGACACCATAGATTATGACGTTATTCAAAATGCACTGTATTACAGTGCGCTGGTATCTGCTCGCAAAATGGCCAAGGCGCTAGGTGACGATACTCATCTCAGTTTCTATGATAGTCGCATTGCCGCGCTAAAAAACGCGTTTAGGGCTACGTTTTGGCAAAACGGCTTTTACAGCAGTAACCCCCAACAGTTTAAAGATGACCGAGCTAATGCAGTTGCAATCTTGTTCGGTTTAGCTGACGAGTCACAATATGACGGAATAGTCGACAACGTATTAGTACCCACCCACTTTGCCAGCCCGCATTTTGAATGGATGGTTTATAACGCCATGGCAATGGCAGGGCGTTACGATGAAGCACTGTCTAGAATGAAAGAACGTTATGGCAAACAGGTAGCTAACCCAGTTAGATCTACGTTAACCGAATACATGAACGGCGGCGGTACTGAAAATCACGCATGGAACGCACCTAGCACGGTACTTAGCAAATATATTGCCGGGATAGCGCCAACTTCTGTGGCCTGGGAGACATATCAGATTATGCCTAACATGGCGCACATGAAGCGCATTGAACAGCGCGTGCCTAGCGTGCAAGGCGCTATCGATTTTGTAATTAGTCGAACCTCAGAAAACCTTACACTTGAACTCACCTCCCCTGTCAACACAGTGGCCTTAGTCGGAGTGCCTAAAAAATATTTTGATATCAGCAAAATATCCATTAACGGAAAAGTAGTCTGGCAAAACGGGCAGGCTAGAAACAATCCGAGCGGTGTGGAGTTTGTTTCAGAGACGCCGAAATACATCAATTTTGAAGTTGACCCAGGCACCTGGGAAATAAACGCAACTTAAGTTTTAGAGGTAGAAATGAGATTAATATTTAAATACTTAGCTGTGCTTATGCTCGTGTCTTCAGGTGTTTTATTCAGCGCAACGTCTTATGCAAGTCAATCTGATAAATCTCCTAACATTGTCGTGTTCCTCATTGATGACCTCCGACCTGATTTAGGAGCTTATGGGCACCTGCAGGTAGTTAGCCCAAATATTGATAAGTTGGCTAAAGAAGGCGTCAAGTTTACCCGAGCCTACGCACAACAAGCTATTTGTGGCCCTTCTCGGGTCAGTATTATGACAGGCTTAAGACCGGAAACGACGGGCCTGTATACAATTAGAAAAGACGGTCGACTTCGACCTAATCAGCCTGACGTCACCTCGATGCCCCAATTGTTTAAAGCCAATGGCTATAAAACCATTAGTATTGGTAAGGTTTACCACAGTACAGTCGACGATGCAGAGAACTGGTCTACTCATATTAAAAAGCTCGATAATTTTTACGCCATTGACGGTAATAAAGAGAAACGGTTTGCTTATGAGGCTGGTGAAGTAGAAGACGACTTTTATAAAGATGGAAAAGTAGCCAGCGATGCCATACGTGTGTTAAAAGAGCTGAAAGACGAAAAGTTTTTAATGTTCGTTGGCCTCAGTAAGCCGCATTTGCCTTTCAACGCCCCTAAACGTTATTGGGACCTTTATGACAGCGACGAGTTTGTTGTGCCAGGTCGAAATAAGCCAAAGGACATGTATCGCCTTGCGCTCACAAACTGGGGCGAGCTTCGAATGTATGGCGGTATTCCCAAAGAAGGCGACGTTGATGATGAACTTACCAAAAAGCTCAGGCATGGATATTACGCATCGGTAAGCTACATGGACGCGCAAATGGGCAGAGTAATGCAGGCACTTAACGCAATGGACCTGCGAGAAAATACCATGGTTGTGTTGATGAGCGATCATGGTTACAAGCTTGGTGAGTACGGTGCGTGGAACAAGCATACCAATATGGAGCTAGATACTCGGGTGCCTTTGATTGTCAGTCGAGAGCTTTCTCACAGCGCGCGTGTAGCGAATCGAACCTCGTCTGCACTGGTTGAAAATATCGATATTTTCCCGACACTCGCCGAGGCGGCAGGCCTCACTATGCCTGAAGTAGATGGCGAAAGTATGCTGTCTCTTATCGACAATCCCGACCATTCATTCAAACAGGCTGCCTATAGCTTGTTTAATCGCGGCAAGATTATGGGCGTAACAGTAACAGACGGGCAGTGGCGATATACACAATGGCGAGATGCGGCCACGCAGGAAATAAAGTTTACAGAATTATATAATCACACAGTGTCTGAAATTGCACGGGTCAACGAGTCTGGAAAACCCGCTTTGCAAAAAATAGAAGAAAAGTTACGTAAACTTCTGCATGCAAAATTCCCCCTTGATGCTCCCTCTTTTTACCAACAGCGAAACGTCAATAACAAGCAAATGCCGGTCACACTGGTTTCAGATTTTACAGATAATCATGCTCAAATAGGTGAAGTATATGATTTTTTCGACGTTGCGGTGAGAACAGAAAGAGGCAGCCCAAAATCTATACCCGCGACGTTCGGACGTAGGCCTAAGGTAAATACAGTTAGATTGTTAGGGGGTTGGTTTAATCAGGATTTATCGGGCGATACCTATTTATGGGACGGTGAGCAGTATATCTATAACTTTGAGGCTGCATTCGCCAAGCTTGATAGTTGGTTAAAGGGCGACTGGGATATATTTCAGATCGTATTAGATAATCCACCCTGGGCCTTTCAGCGAGGCTATAAATTTGTAGAAGAGCCCGATGGTGAACACTATTTATTGAAGGATAAAGTGGGCGTGTATGGAAATGGGCTACCGCCGAACGATGCAACAGCATGGAACAATTACATTCGCGCCTTTATTACCGAACTGGTTGAACGTTATGGCAAAGAGCGAGTGCTTAAATGGCGATTTAGAGTGGGATCTGAAATAGATACCCGGCCACAGCACTGGGCAGCCACGCGAGAGGAATTTTTTGATCACTACAGCAATACAGTAGCAGCAATTAAGACTGTGCTACCTAGTGCAAAGGTAGGCGCTCACTTCAGAGAAGCCTCTCATAAAAGCCAGTATATTGATTACACTGGTAACAAAGAAGATGCCTATGCACCGCATTTTGTCTCTTGGGCAAAAGAAAATAACGTGCCCTATGATTTCTTAGCGATTTCTTACTACCCCCATATAACCCATCCTCACGAAATGGATATGGAAAAGGTTTATGCTAATCAGATAGCACCTATTTTGCAGCATGCAGATTATAACCCGGAAGCTAGCTTTGAAATTCATGAGTATAAATTCATTGTGAAAATGAAGCGGGCGGGATTTGTAAGTGTGGCTACCTCTCACAACTCTGCGTTTTTTGCCATGTTGAGTAAGATGATGTTAAAGCAAAATATTAAAGAGGTGTTTCAGTGGGGGAACATGCGTGATGGCTCATACAGCCCCGAAGCGATGACGCAACTAGCGCTACACTCTATCCTGGGTAACACAGTATTTGAAAACGCTACAACGAGTGATAGGACAGTGCAGGGAAATCGCATTGACGGAATCTTCTCAGTTCGCAAGGAAGAAGAGGGGATGGACATACTAACGTTTAATTTTAACAACAAAAACGTAAGCTATTTAAAGCCTGAGCCACTTACACTAGCAATGAAAGTCGACAAGCCAGCTGGTACAAGGTTTCAGTATCGTGTTGCGCAGATTGATCGATATACGAATATTGAGCAACAATTCTTCAACGATTTTCCCAAAGCTATGATAGTTGAAAGCCAGGGCGGCTGGCGCAAGGCCGACGCACACCCAACCGCTTCAGTTCACAACGCTCTAAACGAAGAAGGGCAATCAGTATTTTATAAGAATAGAGACAAATACGGGAAAATGGATTCTCTTAATTGGAGTGAGTGGCAAGAGGGGAAAACCGAGGGCACTTCCCAGCATTCAGATGTAATAATACAAAGCTTAATCCCTTCTTTTACGGTGCAAAAGTATGAAGTGCGATGGTGATACGTAACAATGAATTAGCTGCTGTAGTGTACGGATAAGGCATTTCTAACGTCTGCTTAGAGCGAAAAACGGACATTGAAATTATGTCCGCATAGATTTCGCACTTTCATTTTTTTATTGAGGGTCAAATGATGAGTAATTCATCGATAAACCACCATGCCATCAATAAATGTATACTAGCTCTAAGGAAAATTCTTTCGAAATGGGCGATTTGTTACCCACTCGAGCTTTCACGAAAACATCCACTTTCATCCTATCGTTAAACCGTCTCCCAATACAGTAGTCGAATGAAAGTTCTTCAATCCCCCATGGTTTTATAGCTATATCCCCCTCGCGGAGCATTTGTTTGTCGACCTTTTCCAATTCGTGTTTCGAAGCACCATAACCGCCATCAACAAATTTCTCCTGACCAATGAATCTGACTTCTTCTACGATTATTGGTTTATCACAAAAACTTTTGACAAGAACTACTGCTTTAAAAAAAGACTCATCATCAAGTCTTTCATACTGGTTAGATTTTGAATTTACTGTCTTTTTAGCTGGAATTATATTTGTGTGGGCAGCAAAAACTGCAGTATCTTCTTCTTCCCATACTTCACGTTGTCGGGCGAGCCTTTCCTCCTTCTCAATAGTTTCAGCAAGTAGCTTTTTCCGTTCTGCATTAACTTTGCGAATTTTTGAGATGGTAAAAAGCTGACTTAACACAAAACCAATTAAGGCTCCGATAAATGCGAATATACCATTTTCATAAGTAAGCTGTGCTATCGAATCCATTTGTACATCTCCTTGAATACTGCTATGTAAATTATTTTTATAGTTAGACTTGGAAAAACCTGATAAGGAATAGTAGCAGATTTTTTTGAAAAATTTGAAAGAAGAGCACAGATATTACATGACTTTTGCGAATCACAGAGTAGGTAAAGATAAGTACGTACAGAGATGATAATAAACTATTAAGTCTGAATGTCCGCTCTTGGCACTTAGATGACATTAAAATAAGTCGCTTGGTGTTAACAAGTTCGGGCGCACGATCCAATTGTTTGGAATAGTTAACAGGTAGATAGCGTCATACTCATTTCTATCATTAATAACTTAATCTACCCAGTATTTCGCGAATAAAAACATGTACAATTTGTGAACTCGGTATATTCGGTAGTGCGAGGCAGAGTGGGTACTATAGCTATATTACAAACCTTGTTTGCGGATAACTAAGCCGTTAGATTGCTGCAGTACCTTAGCGCTATTGATTACTGCCCAGGTGCCACATCTTCGTAAGTTGCATTAGGGTCATCTGTCATACGTATTTCATCAAGATACAGATAGTGATCATTCTGCATACCGCTTAAATCACCATTGAAGTACATTCCCCAAGAGGGATAAATTCCTTTATCGTCGTTATAGCCAAACTGAATACCTTGTTCATTAAGGACTTTTTTTCCGTCTACCCAAAGCTCTAAAAAACCAGTTTTTTCATCCGAGTAATCCACTTTTACATGCAGAACAAAATCTACCCATCTATCGAGGTAGTCAGCTTTGCTGCCGGGTATTTTAAAAGATGAGGTACCGTCGCCGTGGCGTGTGGGGCTAAGCTCATACGGGTCCCATTTCCAATTCCCTTTCATGCCGTTTTCAGTAAGGGTTAAGCTAAATGGAGGGTTTCTTGAGTGTTCTTTTAACCGCTTGTCAGCGCTGCCGTGTATTTGAAAGAATAGCCATTCATTGGGTTCGTTTTGTGTTCCTTCGTGTGGAAAGAAAAAGCTAAACCCAAACCAAGCTTCTGCGTCTTGAACTTTTCGTGTTTTGAATCCGTGGAACATGGCTTTTCTATCGACGTTATCCATTTTCTTAGGGTTGCCATTGTAAGCGGCTGGATTTTCATGATGCCATGCTAGTTTTGCGGCGTACTGACCACTGCGAACAACCTCTGTTTCCAAATCAAAAGCGTTTTCGCTTTGGAGTTGGTTGAACATAAGGTTCTTGGGAAGCGCAGTATTTAACCCCGGCGTGAACCCTCTGGGTGATGCGGCATTCCAACCTCCATCTTCAAACGATTCATATATGCCTACCGTATTGTTGGAAAGGGTAACAAGGTTTGATTCGTCTTTCTGGGGGGCTCTAAAGGTGCCGTCTTGCCATAAATATAAGCGTTGGGATGCGCCTTTTTTAACATTTAATATAACGGCTACACTGTCATCTGAATCATCATGAATGGCATCCATTTGAATGCGGGTGTTTTTAAGCGAAAGGTAGATATCTGACACGCGCCAATTCACACCATTTTGACTGGTTACTTTTGCGAATGCTGTGTGTTTATTTTTATCACGGTAGATAACCACAGCCTCATGATTGCTGTGCCCACTTTGAAGCGGCTCTAAGCTTAAAATTTTATATACTTCCTCGTTACTCTTACCGCGAAGCGTGCGACTTACGGTGTTGGGCATAGGTAAACTATGCTCCCACTGCTCATCTTTAAATGCAGCCAAGCGCCATTCGCGAATATCTTTTGTGCGAGCCTCGTATGCTACAGCCGGCGTACCACTTTCTAATACCACAGGCGAGGTACCAAAAGGCGTTTCTTCCTTATCAGTGGAATCGAAAGCGAGCATTTTTTTGTTAGCTACATCAAGTGTGACCGGGAGTTGTATTTGCTCACCTTGGGCGTTGTAGAACGTGTCAGTTGTTGTATCTAAACGCATGTAATATGCATTAATACGGGCGTAGGTCGTTTTGTCGTGTACTTCAAGAAAATTACATTCATGCCATAAGTAGCTGATCGCGATTTCTGAATCAGATATTTTCAATGGATTGATATAAAACGTATCCACATTGATTGGGTTATCTTGCTGTGGCGTTGGTACTGTAATTATTACTGGTTTCTCAAACCTATGGGTTCCCGCTTTCATTTTGTAGTACACCCAAGGGGATTTGTGCGTACCTGCCCGTGTAAACAAGTAGATATCGCCATTACCCATTTTGTAGCTTTTGGTATATGAGGCAAAGGGCGATATGTCATCTATGTACTTAAACTCGCTAATATCATAGGGCTTCTTTGACATGACATGCAGCATTCGCCCGCCAGCGTGAGGTGTATCAATAGACATTGGGTTTAACCCGTCTTCACGCTCTCCACCGTGGCCGCCGTATACAATGTGTAAATACCCGTCACGGTCCATTTCTATGATTGGCCTTCCATGACTATCTATTTTTCGTTCACCCTTTGACAGAGTGCTCTCTGCTGCTTTGTAAGGCCCCTGCCATTGATGAGTAACAAGATTGTATTTAGCGATGTAAGGGTCTGTTAACTGGCCTTGATAGGTGATGTATACCGTATCGCCGTCTACATAATGCCAGCCTCTATGGGGGTTACCACGTAGGTTTTCTGTGAAATAGTCTAGCGGTAATTCCGGGAGTGATTCAGGTAACGGTTTTTTAGGGCCTAAATCTTCTTCTGACAGCCCGTAGATATCGTGAAAACTTTTATCGCTTTTGAAAGCATTGTAAACAGGTTGGTATTCTGGGTATTGACCGTACATGTACTGGTCTATTCGCCACTGCCAATAACTTTCACTTTCAGGATCTGTAGTGTCTATTTGTGCTTTTAGCGTAGCGAAAACGTTATCCTTTATGGAAAACTCATCGATCAAAGCTTGGCGCTGAGAATGAAAGCTGCCTTTATCTTTCGGTTCCACTGGGCTATGCGTTGGGCTGCAACCGGCGGTAATAGAAATAGCAGAAAACAATAAGGCCGTCAGCCATGAAGATTTGGCGTTCGAAGCACCTGTTGTTAACGCTTTGCGATCGAGTTTCATTATTAGTTTTCTCTCAGTTGGTTTCACATTGCTGTTTGTTTTAAGTCACCTTCACTTTAAAAACAAAAGGAGGTGATATATATTCGCTCATATGTAATCACTATGTTACAAAAGTAATCATTATGAATCAAAGTCAATTTGCTGAAACGCTAAATCGTATTACCGGTGTCGCTTGTAAAATGTCATTAGTCATCCTTCTATTCGGACGCTTAGCTACCGCAGACTCCCTGTCTGAACAAGCATTTAAAGAGCCTGAAAAGGCCTTTCTACCTAAAACTTGGATGCACGCAATGAATGGTAATCTCAGTAAAGAAGGCTTTACCGAGGATTTCAGGGCACTGGGTGATGCAGGGATAGGGGGCGCCATATTTTTCCATGTTCATCGACGAAACGTACCTTACTCTTCAAAGGGGCCAGTCAGGTTTGGTACAGAAGAATTCTACGATCATCTTGTGCATGCTGCTGCGCAAGCTGACAAAAACAGCGTAGAGTTTGGTATTCATAATTCAGATGGCTGGACATCGAGTGGCGGGCCTTGGATAACGCCTGAATTGTCCATGAAACGAATAACCTGGTCTGAAATTGCTGTAAGTGGTGGTAAAAGTTTAACGCCACCTCAGCCGGGTTACGCTGAGGGCTTTTATGAGGATGTTGCTGTAATCGCCTTACCTCAGAATAGGTTCAATGCAAACAACGCCTTTGCCAATGCGAAGCTAAGTGCATCTGATTCTACGCTGGCCGTGGCAGCATTGAAGGATCGGAATTGGGATACGGAGCTCGAATTTGTTAAAAATGACCACGACGAATATTGGATCCAAATCGAGCTTGAAACCGCTGCGTCGCTACGTAGCTTACAGATAGAAACGCCCAACCGGCATGGGGATGCTTCGCTACAGGTATCTGATGATGGTATCAACTTTACCACCGTAGTTGAAAAACTTCGCAGGCCAAGAACGGGCGCTAGAATGTGGACGTTCAGTCCTCAGCTCGTCAGTAAGGAGCAGGATGGATTTAGGGCAAAGTACTTTCGTATTGTATTTACTCAACCTATTGCACTTAAACGCTTCGACTTGTGGTCGATACCTCGAGTTGATAATTGGCTTTCAATGAATGCAATGGAGCGCGGCAGGCTTAGCATGGCACCTTCAATATCGCACGATGCAATTATTAGCGCCGATGATGTCATGGTGCTAAATAAAGGTGAGTTACCCGTAGAAGGTGTACAAGTGCCAAGTGGAAACTGGCGTATTCTGCGATTTGGTTATACCAGTACTGGGGCTTTTAATGTGCCCGCTACAGTAGAAGGAGAAGGTTTAGAGGTAGATAAGTTTGACCCTGATGCTTTGCGGTATCACTTTGAACAGTACGTAGGGAAACTGGTTAAGAAAGTACAGGCCCAAGGCATACAATCACTAAAAACAACTGAGATTGATAGCTATGAAGTAGGAGGCCAAAACTGGACACAGAATATTGATAAGTCGTTTAAAGCGAAGTTTGGTTACGATCTTATTCCATGGTTACCCTTATTGACAGGCCGCGTTATCGAATCCGCTGAACATACAGGCGCTATTTTACAAGAATTTCGCCAACACCTTTCTGATCTTATGGTTCAGAATTATTTTGGTGAGTTTACTCGGATATCAAATGAATATGGGCTGGAGTCGTACATTGAACCCTATGGTTGGGGGCCTTTTGATGAATTAGCCGCTGGTGGCCAAGCTGACCGCCTTATGGGGGAATTCTGGGTACGTGAGCAAGAATACAATGGGCGTATTATGGCGGCTATCTCATCGGCCCACATATACGGAAAGAAAGTGGTATCTGCTGAGTCATTTACGTCTATTAATACTGTAAATTGGTATGGCCACCCATATTTCTATAAGCATTATGGCGACGAAATGTGGGCAAGAGGCATAAATGAAACCATGTTCCACCGCTTTGCGCATCAACCCAACAACTTTGTAAAGCCGGGCATGACGATGGACTCGATTGGGTCGCATATTGATAGAACCCAAACATGGTGGGGTAATGGCGGAAAAGCATGGTTTAAGTATTTGGCACGAGGCTCATATTTGCTCCAGCAAGGCGTTCCTGATGCCGATTTTCTCGTTCACCTTGGGGATATGGCCCCGCTGCGTGTAGGTAATGCGAACAATACGTCTGTGCCGGATGGGTTTGGCTATGATTACACCAATACCGATGTGCTTATTAACCGTGTAAAAGTGGAAGACGGATACCTTGTGTTACCAGAAGGTACGCGTTATCGCGCATTGCATTTGTATAAAACCAAATATATGCACCTCAAAACGTTGAAGCGAATTAAAGAGCTGGTGGCCGAGGGGGCTACCGTAATAGGAGATAGACCACAGAAAGTTATTGGGTATAGTGAATGGGCTGAACAAAAAGACTTTGATCTCATCGTAAACGAACTGTGGGGGGAAGAGGCGCATAACGATCCCCAAGTGCGACATTATAAGAACGGATTAGTTAGTAGTTTTACACTTCAGAAAACCATAGCCCAATTAAACTATGAACCCGATTTAGTGATAGATGGAAAACCAGCCCAGTTCTTCGCGCACCGGCGCATAGGTGAAAATGACCTGTATTATTTTTATAACGATGACCCTGCCTTTAAGCAAGTTGAAGTGAGTTTACGAAGCGGCAATGGTAAGCCAGAAATATGGAATGTAGATGATGGAAGCGTTGAAAATATCACTCACTATACAAGAACGAATAAGCGCCTTAAAACCACCTTGCCTTTAGAGCCATTCGCGTCAAGGTTTATTGTAATACGCCGTGAAGGTCAAGCACCTGACTATGTGAATAAGCAGAGCACATTATTGCATGATTACTACGTTAACCAACATGACGTATCACTTGATTTAGACCAACCATGGGAAGTGGAGTTTAGCGAAGCACTGGCTGGGCCAGGCACGGTAACTTTTGATACACTGATAGATTGGAAAAATAGCCCGTTGTCGAGCGTTAAACACTATTCCGGTACAGCGAAATATACCAATCACTTTTTTATAGCGCCATCGAAAAGGACGAGTGACCAACCGCTTTATCTTGATTTAGGCGACGTTCAACAAATAGCTGAAGTGAGCGTTAACGGAGAGCATATTGCAACGCTTTGGAAGCCACCATTTGTGGTGGATATTAGCGAGGTTATTGAATCGGGAGAAAATACCCTTGAGATTGACGTGACTAATACCTGGGTGAACCGACTTATTGGTGATGAAGCCTTACCTGATACAAGTGGCTACTCAATGACGGGCGATACCGTGCCGTGGATTGTCGAGAATAGTCCCCCGCCCAAAAGCGAAAGAGTGACGTTTACCGGTTTTAATTTTTTTGGAAAACAACCCAAAGAGCTGCAGTCGTCGGGGCTACTCGGGCCGGTTAAGATAATCAAAGCGAAGAAAGACTAGCAATTTGGGGTTAAAAATCTCAGTTATTAGTTGTATTCGTTATCTTTAGCAGCAGTAACACTACAAGTTTCAGTTTTGAATAGAATTGATGAAAACTGTTGTGATAACAACGCGCCTGTTGCTAACAGATAATCACTTTCTCAGAATTAAGCCACGTATCTATTGATACATATCATATGTGGTGCACCTTAATTATTCGTTAACTGAGATAGCCTTTATTTTGTGGCTTCAATTTTGAAATCTTCCTGAAGCTTGCTCCAATGTGCTCTAAGTCCTTCTTTATGTATTTCGTCCATAGGTAGCTTTTTCAGTGCTTCAGGCCACAGCTCTCTTGCCTTGCTCATTGTGTCATCTAAGTGGGGCTTTATTGCTCTCCATGGGATACCTGATTTATCTGCCCACGTTCGAAAGTGTGCCATGGTGACGGTAAACCACTCTTTTGTCTTACTCAGATTGAGCGCGAATTGGGTTTCATTCTCGATATAGACACTGGTGGTTACGATATCGTATGCAGGAGAAAGTCGCGGCGTGACTTTGTCAGGATATAGGAAGCTCCAGTTTTTCAAATGCGCATCGCCATTGGCTAAGAGAATATTCACCAGTAAACGCCTTGCGAACTGTTGAGCGTCGGGCAGAGCATCTCCAGAAAAGTCATAAATGACTTTGCCAAGATTTTCATAATTGGCTGAAGTATATTTGTCGCGAGGATATTTCACCAGAATTTGCGCGAAGTCTTCCATATGGATGCGTATATCATCAGCTCGATCAAATCGCTTAATGGCAAAAGCTAGCTTCTCGTCAGGTAGATTGATTTGTGGGAGGTTATCAAGCTTATTGAGTTCAACGAGTTTGATCTGAGGAATGTCTACGCCAACGAGTTTCGCTAATGACATGGCAGTGTATTCGTTAAGCGGCACAAATTTGTGCTTGTTCGATGGTGTTTTGATAATCCAGTCGCCTAGTTCATCGCCCTTGGATATGTTATAGCGTCCATCTTTCTCTTTCATAGAAAACTTCATTTGCACCCCCGCCAAGGAAAACTTGTTTTCTTGTGTGACTTTATCAAATTTTACAGCTTTAGCTTTTCCGTGAGTGTTGAGCACATGATCGGGAACGTCTTTAGGTTCCATAGGCATAGCTTCGATAGCACCAGGCAAGTCTGCGCCTAGATAAGAAAGTATGTGAAACTCATTATCAACATGTACCTTCAGGGCTTGTGCAATCAGTTCACGCAATGAACCTTCTGGTAGCAAGTTTGACAGAATAGGATGCAGACGTTGATTTCTCGTCCATGGCTCGGCCATCAGCTTAGTTGATAGTGGGAACTTAGGGTGAGTAATGAGGCTGAATGTTGGGCGCTCTGGATTGTTCTTAAAAGTATCGGCAATGCTCAATACATTGCGTCCATTCTTAAATCCTGCAAGATAGCCGATCAGTACGTCATGAATTGAGATCTGTAATACATTCACTTCATTATTTGCATCTGCGCTCATTCATTTTCTCCTAACAACCCTTGCCATGGATCATCAGTTAATGACTTGTTCTTTTCTTTAGCCGATTGGCTTGGTGTATTAGAGGCTTTTGATTCTTCGGCCAATACATTCAGCACTGCGTTTAACTTTTCTTGCGGTATGAGTAGCAATTCACTTTTAAGACCCTTAGCAATTAACTCGAGCGTATCCAGCCGAGGATTACCTTTTGATTCTAATCGTTGATATTGCTGGCGCGATATACCAATGCGCAGCATCATATCGTGCTGCTTGAGTTCCAGTGCGATACGGCGTTTTTTGATCTGTTCTAGTAATGAATTCATGATGAAACTCATATGTTGCTATTTACCAAAAAGAAATACCTTAGTTTCTTTATTTGATATTAGCAACATATAAATTGCCTTTTGACTGTATAGAGCTTTTGAATTGCATAAAGAAGTATATATGTTGCTTTTTAAGCGGCCTCTATTTACTTATTTTAGGGTGAGTTAAATAGCAAAGGCCTTTAAACCCCAGGTAGGTTTCCCAATTTGCCACCAAAGATCTATAGATGACCAAAACGCATTACTTAGCGCAAGGTGTACTACTCAACTGTGAATAATAGAGCTCATCTTTTACCTTGGTTTCTAAGTAAAAAGTGTCTAAAGAGTTAGAGGTAAACAAGTTTAAATAATAAATGTCGCGGCTAAGTTCTCAGTCACTAGGATTATAAAAGTAGTGGATACGGCACCATACCAGTTAAGTTATAGCAAAAGCTCTTCCGCCGCACGCGGCGGCCCGCGCGCTTCGCGCATGTTTAATAAAACGAGAGCGCTCCCAGTGAGAAGAGCACGTATTGCCCCACGGGTGTGTCAGCATTGTTGGGAGTGGTGTAAATGTGGTTGGGTAGGGAAATATTATTCACTTTTTATGTCACATTACATTTTGCAGTAGCTCAAATGTTACAAACGTCTGGCTATTCTGGTTTGCAACTTGGTATGGTGCCGTATTCTAATTGCCTTAAGAAACCTTAGATTGTTTACTCATCAATCAACATTAGCAACTCGCTAAAACAGAAAATCGAGTTTTGATAACCTTTCAATCCCAGTTATCATGCGTTACCAGATGCTATGTAAAATTAGATTGTTTTTATGGGGAGTCACTGTGCCACACCCAGGCCGTCAAAAAGATAAAACTGAAATTTATGCCTTTTGGAAGCAGTACGTTGAACACTATGATGTGATAAACAAGATTGCTGCCGTAGATGTAGTTGAAGGAGCAAATCTAAGCGCATTAGCTCTTTCTGGAGATTATGAAAAAGATGTAGTGGCATTAAGAGATGCACTTACTAAAGACGGGGCTCGCAGGGCTTTGTCACGCTTCAGTAAATGGGTTAGTCGTAAACGTTCTAAGTCAACGACCATAGTCCTCAAAGAAGAAACACTTGCTAGGCTCAGACAAGTCGCAATGCACACAGATTTCGATAAAGACGGCTACGATCTCATGTTCGAGTACATATTAGAGTCGCCTGAAGAATTTGAAGAAGCAAAAAAAGAAATTCGGAATATGCCTCTTGGCCTTGACGCTGAACAGAAGAATAAACTTTTCTTAAAATATCTCACCAAAGAGCATTACAATCTATACCGACAAGTTAAAACGCTGGTTGATCATGCTTACTTCTCAGGATGGCACGATAGCCGTAGGCGCCGAGGCAAACGCACGTATGAGCACTATGAGTCTGATTTGGCCGACTTTTGGAGCAGAACAGCCAGTAATGATTAGATCACTGGTCGGGTGTATAAAGTATCTACCAGCTTATTAAGTGAATGGCGCTTATGCCCCTTTCTATTATTTAAGTCTATTTAGTCCTACTTTGATTTCTCAACAACAGCAAACTACTAATTTATCGGTGGAAAATATTGGCAGAGGAACTCTTTAAGCACTTAAGTATAAGTACCTAATCTAGTCCCGACGGCAAGATAGATTCACTTGACTTGTTCATTGTTCACTACTTAAATTATTACAATTTGTACGATGTGATGCGTGACCTTTTTTCAAAGATTGTCACACAAACTCATGCTCCACAGCTTGCTGATTATGGCCGTAATGACTGGGAATAATAGGAGTTAGCATGAATCACTTAATCGGAAAAAAAGAGGCCTCAAACCTCCACCAGCAGAACACCATACAGACACAACACAGTGGGTTTATTTCTGAAAGCGATACGATAAAACAGTAAATACGAAATTATATTTAGGAGCATGTACTTATGAACATCATCAAGGACATTGAGGAATTGATAACGGAAGAAATGCGCATCGCTCATTCGTATTATACCGACCATATCAAAGGACCAAGGCTTAGCTTCAGATTATTGGGGTTGGCAACCTTGGCCCTCAGTGTAGCCATTCCTTTTATTTCACAGGAAAGCCTCGCTCTGCCAAATAAAGCGCTGTGGATTACAGGTCTATCACTGTCGATTACTGTCGTAACTGGCATTTCAACTTTCTTTAAACCTGATGAAATATGGAAATTGAACATGGGTGCAAAGTTGAATTTGGAGACATTGTTCGCGGTTTGGAAGCTTGAATGTCTTGAAGCTAAATCTCTACCTGAACAATCGGATGTTATTAAAAAGTATATCGAAGCTTCGAAGAAATTCTTACAGTCAGCTCAGAATGTCACTTCAGCAAATACAGAAGGTTTTTTTGCAAATGTGAACCTTCCTCCATCAAAATGATCTATTGTAATTTTATGCTGAAAAATGAAAATGAAGATAATGTCAGGAATGCGTGGCGTTTGGCCGCCAACTTCTTATCGTTGCTGCAAATACGAGAGCCTTACTTACCACTATGCGAGAGTTCTTAGCATGGAAGCAGCTCTTGACTTCTACCCCCCGGGGTCGAGCCAAGATTTCAATAAAGCTCCGACAACAACACCTGCAATGCCTATTACAGAGGTGCGCCACCATAATTTGTCTTTCTTACGCTCTAATTGTCTACTATGTAAGTTAATTGCGGTATTGATCAGTACAGATATGTCATCGCTAGAAAGTGGCATTCTAGAAACTCTACTATTGTGGTCAGCTTCTGAGAGCTCATTTAACTCAATATCAGTAAGTACCTTATTCCTGTCAACATGGTAGTTCCTTGGATAGTTGCGCCGCCAAACCAATGATGCTTTATCTTTTTCGGTGTTAAGCCGAAAGAATTCTGGATGTTCCAAAATTATTGTTTCCCAATACTCCTTTTGATTTTCATCACCACAGATAGCTTGCGACCACCCAGCAAAGCTTCTTTTGTAAAACTTATATGATCCCATAGCCTGTATTGCTGACACGACATCAGCAAGTCGTGTGTCAGTTTTTATGTAATGTGATCTACTGGATCGAAACATGGTAGAAGTTCCTTCTAAGTTTTATTGCTAGTCAGAATTAATTTCTATGAGGATGACACGAGTATATAAATGCTCATTAGTTCTCGGGAATTGTTTTTAATATTTCTTGGGTAGTTTCACTTACCAAATTACCGAAAAACATGCTTCTAGTAGAGGCGAATTTAACGGCTTTTGGAGTGAAGCACCTCTGTTCGAGTAGTCGTTTCCGAGCAGCATATGTTGGCTGAACCCGCTTGTATACTTCGAACCACCATTGATTATTGTATTTTTTAATTATTTTTGTTTTTATCCTATTGAAACGCTCCTTGCTATCAGGGCCCTCGTAAGAAACAAGCACACTCGCCCAGATCATTTTCCTATGTTTGGTTAAAGGGGAGAATTCTCTCTGAATAAGTTCGTCTTTTACTTTGGGATGAACGAGCAAAGAACCATCTTCTAACTTCCTTTTTATCCACTGCCTTTCCGCTTTTTCGTATAAATAACGTTTACTTTTGACGGGTAAAGAGGCGGATACTTCAGCCCATTTTTCGAGGTCGTCAACTAATGATAATTTTTCTATTGCTTCTGATATATCCATCATTCTTCGTAGCGAAAAAGCCTAAAAGATAGGCAAAAGTAGTTGGTCAAAAATCTGCTTTTATGGTGCAATTCAATGGTTTTATTCCTGCTGTATCAATTTGTTATTTTTGACTAAATTGCGAACAAAGTCTCTCCGCATCGGCTGAATGCATATTTGGAAATAGAACCATCAAGCCTTTCGGCTTTGCCAGGCTCAACTTGCCAAATTTAGTCCTTATTAGTGCCCCAGCACCGTATACATCATTCGAAATGCATTTTATCAAATGCCAGGCTTCTAAATAGAAAGGGCAACTCGGTTGCTGTTGGTGGTTCGTATAAGCTTTGGACATATCTACTGAAAAATGAACAGCAAAACCCTCCTCAAGGAAATTAGTAGGGCCCACTGTAGGATCTAACAAGTGAACCGTCTCATGTGCTAACTCATATAGGGTCGTTGGCCAATATGTGCGTGCTGCTCTACTTAGTGACGCAAAAGCACCATCAAGTTCAGGAGTATTAATTATGACCGGTCCACCATTATCACTATTGAAAACAGGCTGGTAAACCTGCTTGTCACTCGCGGACGGTCCTAACCTAACCTCACATTCGTTTATCAAAAAACACTGCAAGCTCCAAAGAGAAACGTTATCGTCTTCAGCGCTAATATTCGGGAAGGGGTACATATCAAACTTAGAATATGGTTTAAAGCAATGGTTATTTATACCACCTCATGAGCTGAGTTTAAATAATCCATTTATTTGCCATGTTAATTCGATGACAAAGTTAAAAAGTAGAGCTCAAATATGATCCAAAACTTGGGCCTGCGAGAGTGTATGATCACGTTGCAACACAGGGGTCGAACTCCCCCCCTTTAATTTATTTGATATTTCATCGGCTAAAACTGCTTTAGAGTAGATAAAGCCTTGTATAACCTGGCAGTTATAGGAGCGAAGAGAATTTAGTTGTGCTTTATTCTCGACACCTTCAGCAACCACTGTTAATCCCAATTTATTTCCAATCTCTATAATACTAGATACTAAGACGCTGAAGCGATTGTCATTTGCTATGGCCTGAACGAAAGACTTGTCGATTTTGATCTCAGTTACAGGTAAAGCGGCTAGATTTGCTAAACTTGAGAAGCCGGTACCAAAGTCGTCCATTGATAAACCAACGCCGATGTCCCTCAATGCCCTTAGCATATTTAATTTATCATCTGTTAGTTCTGATGTAGCCGTTTCTGTGATTTCTAACACCAAGCAACTTGCTGGCAAGTGAAAAGCATTCAGAATCCGCTCAACATATAGAGGAAGCCCGTCCAGGTTCAGATTAAGTTGGGACAAGTTAACTGATACCTTAGGAACATAGACTCCTATGCTTCGCCAGTGTGACATCTGCTCGCAAGCAGTTTTGATAGCCCAAAGTGTTAATTTGTCAATCTCTCCAATTTTTTCAGCTAATTGAATGAATTTTTCGGGAGAAACATTTCCATGCTCAGGGCTATTCCATCTGGCTAGTGCTTCAACCCCCATCACCCGCATTGTCTTAGGGCATACTTGGGGCTGATAAAAAAGTTTCAGCTGGGAATCATTGATTGCTTTTTTTAAGCTGTAACTAAGCAACAAACGCTCTTTTGATACACCATTCATTCCCTCGTCAAAGAAACCATAGGTCCCAATATGGGCTCGATTTTTTGCTATGTGTGCTTGGTCACAAAGGGCTTTAAAGTTTTCTGCTTGACCAAAAGCAATTCCCGCGCACGTTTCAATCTCGATACTGTACTCATTTACTTCTAAGACTTGAGTAGTTGAACCTAACAGTACTTCGCACAGCATCCTTAAACTATCCATATCCATTAGTTTAGTGACTAGAAAAAACTCTCCCGATTCCGCTCGAGATATATGGCTGGCTCGACCAGCGGTTGTTTTTAGGCGCTTCGCTGTCTCTAAGATGACTGTATCAGCAGCCTGAGAGCCGCAAGGCTCAGTTATAAGCTCTAAATTGCAAATTCCCAACGATATCACGGCAACTTCATCAGTGGTTTTTGAGAGCTCTTGGTGGACAAATTGCTCCATGTATCGGCTATTGAACAAACCAGTCAATGAATCATATTGAGTTAGCCGATCAATTTTCGTTAAAGCACCATGATGCTGTAACGCAAGCCCTCCCAGTTGAGCCAAAATAGTTAACGCTTCAATTTGATGTTCGTCCAATCTCTCTGGATGGACTACTGGCAATAAAATAAGCCCTATTAATCGACCAGACTTGCTGGTCAAAGGAGTGCTGTATATCAGCTTATCTTTGGCAAATGATTTTAACCAAGGGTGAAGGTCTGGAATTTTCGAATAATGGACGTAATGAGCCTTGCTTAATTCGTTCACGCGACTAGCGCTAAATGATTGTCCATTTAGCATAGCGAATCTGGGCTGGACGCCATTTAATAATGGCGGTGCGTAAATGGAGGCGAACGATGTGAAAGCTTTCAGTGGGTCTGAAGTAGATAACATTGACAATCCAACGCGCTTTAACTCTTCCAGCTGCTTCGCTTGAGTCACATCAGAAATAAAGACAACGTAATATGCCTTTTCATCAATAACCCAATCTTCGCTCATCTGACTACATGTAAAGTTAGCCCACACTTCTTGATTAGTTTTTGTTAATGTCGATACCGTAAAATCAAAGGGCTCTTTTGTGGCGGTGAACACATCAATTTTGCGCTCATCTTCTGGGCTGACTGTTTCCTTGAATAGCTTATCTCTCGGGCGTAAACCACAAATCTCGGATGATGTATAACCAAATATATTAGTGAAGGCTTTGTTGATCTGAATAACTTTATAATCATAGTCCAGAATCATTAAAGCCTTATCAAAATAATCTGTGACCGTTTGGAATAAGTTCTGTTGCTTACGAGATTCAATTTCATTCGTTATGTCACGTATAATCATTAACACCGAACTATCTTCTACGTTAGGTGCCTTTGAGGAGGTGATGCGCAACCAATGCGACTTACTAGTGCGGGTTATCCGGGCTTTTAGCTCATAGGTCTGTGTATTTCCTTGAACATTCACATCGGGCATAGTGATGTCTGAACATAGCGCATTTATATTTTTACCTACTGCATGCTTTGCGGTGATTCCAAACAGCGTAGCTGCACCAAGGTTAAAACTACAAATTGTTCCCATACCATCTAGCAATATGATCGGGAGAGTGATGCCATCTATCGCAGCCATCATTGACTCAGTATGAATCGCCCCGAGTTCATCGGAGACCAGTTTGTTTAAGTCAGGCCACTTTACC
>OJDZ01000317.1_pt1 | contig 30747 bp, 25 predicted proteins | sample 1592981 | NCBI WGS metagenome assembly OJDZ01 (sample SAMN05416851, study PRJEB24817) | seawater metagenome | isolation source: Sea water | place: Canada:Atlantic | collected 2013-07
AGCCCGGCGCTCGCGCAGCTCCTCTAAGTTCGCCTCATCCATCGCCATGATCAGATCAAACCGATCAAAGTCCTCGTCTGTCACCTGACGGGCACGTAGCTTTGATATCGAGTAGCCGTTTGCTTTGGCGTGAGCGATGGAGCGCTCATCCGGCTTACTGCCTGGGTGGTAGTTAGCCGTGCCGGCCGAGTCAACCTTGATGCTAAGCCCACTCATCGCCAAGTGCTGGCGGAACACTTCTTCTGCGGTGGGCGAGCGACAAATGTTACCAAGACAAACCAAAAGGATCGATTTGGGTGCGGGACGTTGGTTGTTTTTCATAGGCGATTATCGGGGGTAGGTTAGCGTCTGAAAATTAGCTTGCAAGCGAGGAGCAACTCAATCCAGTGAGTCGCTGTCCGGCGGTGACATTTTACGCGAGTTTTAGAGCGATTGCTCAGTCAGTCAAACTGCTGATCGCTGATCCAGCGATTGTGTGCACGGCGCTGCTTTTTACTGGGTTTTTGCTCATCGAAGTGAACCTCGGCGGCGGATTTAGCAACTTGATAGTTTTCACGGCGCTGCACGCTCTCATCAGTTTCACTGTATAAAAGTTGCGCAGCACTGGCTGGACCGCGTTGGTCGCTGAGCACCAACACCTCGACTTCCTTTTCATCCATGCGGGTTGCGCTGCCTTGGCGCACACTGATCTTCATGCCTGGCTTGATCTCTTTTGACACCTTGATCCGCGCGCCATCGACATGCACGCGTCCGCTTTCAACCGCTTGCTTGGCCAGGCTTCGGGTACGGTAAAAACGTGCTGCCCATAGCCACTTATCGATGCGTAATTTACTCAGTTCGCTCATCACTGCTCACAAAAAAAGTCGGATTGCCGGGTGGTCGGTTACCTCTTCATAAACGTAACCGGTGCGCTCCATGCGGTGGGTAAAGTCTGCACTTTGCTCCGCGCTGACTTCAACCCCAAAGAGCACACGCCCATCTGCAGCACCGTGATTGCGATAGTGAAACAGAGTTATGTTGAACTCAGCGCCCAAGTTACTTAAGAAGTTGAGCAGAGCGCCGGGTTTCTCAGGAAACTCAGCACTGAACATGCGCTCCTCTGGCAGACTCACTTGGCCGCCGATTAGATGCCGCACATGGTTTTGCGCCAGCTCATCGTGGGTTAAATCGTGAACCGTGATCTTTGCCTCTACTAGCTCACCTAGCAGCTCAGCGCGCTCCTCTGGCTTGATCTTAAGCCCAAAAAACACCCGAGCCGGGAGCGACTGCTGCGCAGCCAGTGGCTGAAACCGGTAGTTAAACTCGGTGATCTCAAGCCCCTTGAGTAGCCTGCAAAAGTGTAAAAATGCCCCTTTTTGCTCGCTAATCTCAGCGGCAAACACCGCTTCTTTGTCTTCACCGATCTCAGTGCGCTCTGCGATATAACGCAGACGATCAAAGTTCATGTTGGCGCCCGATATGATCGCCACCAGTTTTTTGTCGCTCAGATCAACGCCCGATTGTTTTTGCTGCTTCACAAAAGTTTTAAGCCCTGAGATCGCAAGCGCGGCGGCGGGTTCGGCGATACAGCGCGTCTCATCGAAGAAGTCTTTGATTGCGGCGCATACTTCATCGCTGGTGCAAGTGATCACCTGATTAACCAGGCTTTTGCCGTCAGCTGCTTTGATCTGCGTGGCGGCAAAGTTAAGCTCACCAATCTGCGCGACCGCTACCCCGTCAACAAACAGATCAACTGACTCAAGGGTCACGCGCTCGCGGCCCTCTAAGGCTGCTTTAAAGCAGGCCGCGCCCTCAGGTTCAACCGCGATGACCTCGGTTTTGGCGCCGCGGATCGCAAGCGCCAGGGCAACGCCTGCCAAAAGCCCGCCGCCGCCCGTGGGCACAAACACGTAGTCTGCATCGATGAGCTCATCTGCGATCTCAGTGCCGCAGCTCGCTTGACCAGCAATCACTTGGGCGTTGTCGTACGGGGGGATAAAGGTAAAACCCTGGGTATCAGCCAGTGCGATCGCGTAGTTTTTGGCAGCATCGAAGTTGTCGCCGATGAGCTCCACCGTCACCCACTCCCCGCCAAAGCGCCTCACGGCCGCCACTTTGATTTCAGGCGTCGTCACCGGCATCACGATCACCGCAGGCATGGAAAGTTTGGCCGCACTCATCGCGACGCCTTGAGCGTGATTGCCCGCCGACGCACAAACGACTCCTTTAGGGCGCTTAGTTTGATCAGGATCATCTGAGGCGCACAGCTGTGCGATACAGTTATACGCGCCGCGAAGCTTAAAAGAGAAAACTGGCTGCTGATCTTCACGCTTAAGGTAAACCTGCGTACCTAAGCGAGCACTCAGTATCGCAGCACTTTGCAGATCAGTGCGGATCGCTGCCTCATAAACCCGGCTTTGATCCAAAAGCTCACTCCAAGCCTCAAGCGTCTGAGTCATGGGCGGCTGATTTGAGCGCGCTGGGGCTGGGTCTTGCGCAATTGAGTTTTGGTTGCTGGCTGAAAATGTGTTGATAGTTAAATTACCGGTGAGATAGCCAGTTAATTTGTCATGTTTTCACAGGCGGCGCAAGGGATGCGCAGGGATGGCTAGGGCGCCTTCTTGAGTTCGCCAGCGGTGACATTTTTCATGGGTTACATGCAACGTCTGGTGAGGGCGGCGCCAATTTGGCAATATGCTCTTTTTGCAGGCGGATAAATGTCATGACTCAAGATCAATTAAAACAACAGGTTGCCGAAGCGGCTCTTGAGCACATCCCAGAGGGCGCAGTGCTTGGGATTGGTAGCGGATCGACGATTGAAAAGTTGATCGCACTACTCAAACAGCGCAAACCTGAAGCTTGTGTGGCCAGTTCAGTGAAAACTGCCGAACTGCTTAAGGCTCAGGGAATTGAGGTCGTGGATCTGAACGATTGCGGTCAGCTTGAGCTTTATATCGATGGGGCTGACGAGGTAAACCGCCACCTGTATATGATTAAGGGCGGCGGAGCGGCGCTGACTCGCGAGAAGATTATCGCGGCGGCCTCAAAAGAGTTTTTATGCTTGGCCGATCAAAGCAAGTGGGTTGAAACCTTGGGTAAGTTTCCACTGCCGATCGAGGTGATCCCCATGGCGCGCTCTTATGTGGCGCGTCAGTTAGTGGCAATGGGCGGAGATCCTGAGTACCGCTCAGGGGTCACCACCGATAACGGCAATCAGATCATCGATATCCATAACCTTGATCTGACCGACACCCAACAAGTCGAACGCGACATCAATCAAATTGCCGGGGTAGTCACCTCAGGCCTATTTGCACAGCGCGCAGCGGATAAACTGATCCTGGCGACTCCTGAGGGCATACAGATTAAAACCGCGATGTATGAGTGATCGGTTAAATAAGCCATATAAAAAGACCGCCGAGGCGGTCTTTTTTTAACTTAAAACTTAAGGAGCTGGTGGCTCAAAGGTGCGTACGTAGCTTTGGGCATTTAGTTCCTGAAGCCAATCTTCAGCCGCTTGCTGAGACAGTCGCTCAGTTAACACTTTTTTGGCCTGTTCGCGCATCAGCTTTTCAGTGACGTCCTGTTGACGCGTGTCGTTAACCCGCATCACGTGCCATCCAAACTGAGTTTCAAATGGAGCCGTGATCTGGCCAGACGGAGTGCTGAGCATGCGCTCTTCAAAAGGTTTGACCATCACCCCTTGAGACACCCAACCCAAAGAGCCGCCTTTGGACGCTGATCCTGGATCGTTTGAGTAAGTAGAGGCCAAAGTATCAAAGTTCTCGCCGTTTTGGAGGGCGCCGTATATCTCGTTGATGCGCTCACGTGCTTGCTGCGGTGACAAAGTTTCTGAAGGGCTAATCAAGATGTGCTGAACTTGCCACTGTGGCTCTACTTTTTGAACCTTGTCTTGCTTATCCTTTAGACGAATCACGTGGAAACCATCGGCCGCGCGAACCGGCTGAGTGACCTGACCGGCTGTGTTCAAAGCCAAAATCTGGTCTTTAGCATATCCAGGCAGCGAGCTTGGCTCATGGAAACCCATGTTGCCGCCCTGAACAGGCAAGCTATCGCTTTGAAAGTCTGAGAGCAGCTGATCCACATCTGCGCCGCTGATCATCGCTGAGCGCAGCTGCTGAGCTTTTGCTAAAGCTGTCTGTTCTTGAGAGGCGCTGGCGTCGTTTGGCAGAAAAACCCGAAAGTGATCGGTGTTGTATTTTGCGCCGTAGAGCGTCTGACTTTCAGGAGAGGCCAAAAAGTAATCAATGTCCTGATCGCTGACATTTACCCGGCGACCCAACTCTTGTGCTTTAAGCTGTTCAGCGGCGATCTCTTCACGCGTAATCTCACGCAGACGGGCGTAGCTACCAGGCGACTCACGCTCAACCATGGCTTGTAGGTCACCCAGTGTCTGCACGCCGCGCTGCAGTGCCAGCTTTTGTAGCGCCTGGTTGACCATGGTGTTGTCCACACGGGTTTTGGCCGATTGAATCAGGCTGACCTGTGCGCCGCGTTGAACCAAAAGCTCAAGCGTCTGAGCGCGTAGCGTTTCAGTATCAGGAACCGGCTGGCCATCGGCTCTAAGACGCGAAGCGCGATCAGCCATGGCAGCTTCAAGCTCACTGCTTAAAACCACTTCAGAGTTGACCGTCGCGACTATGTAATCGAGCACTTCAGCTTGCGCGCTCACGCTAAAACTTGCGAGCATCACGGCTGCGCTGATTGAGCTGAGCCAGGCAAAAGGTTTGGTTTGTCTAAACAAGGTCATAAACGGTCCGTCAAATGCGTTGATAGAGTATAGCTGATCACAGCGCCGAGCGCAGTGGATCACTCATCTGAGCGATCAGAAGAAGTCTCGGCGAATTCCGCTCAATCTGCCATTGATTTCACTCTGCATGCGCTGGTTGGAGCGGGTCAACCCCTTAAATGTCAGCTCAAATAAGACTTGCTGACGGGCTTTGTCGACCAGCGGATTATCCAAGTTGCTGAAGTAGCGGCGGCCATAGAGCGAGAACTGATAACAGCACGAATCATAACTCAAACCCGCCAAGGCGTCGCGCACTGTATTGGTGTCTGGGCTGATTTGAGCAAAACTCATCAGCTGCCAGCGATCCTTAAAGGGTATCTGGCCGCCGATCACAAAAGCTTCGTAGTCTTGCTGACCGATCTGCTCAAGCCCCTTGCGATTGATGAAACCAACCGAACCAAGCACTTTAGGGCTGGGCTGATAAATCAAATTGGTGGTCAAATAGTTTAGGTCTGATGCGTCTGTGAGCGCTGAATCAAGCGTAAATGTCAGCGATTTTTGCGGTGAGAAGCGGGTAGAGAGGTACGCCCCTTGGAGTGGATCAACTGAAGTAGGCGCACCCGGTAAATTGACTGAGACGTCGTCAAAGTACACTGCACTGGCCACTCCAAGCGACAAACGCTCACGCCCACTTGGCTCGTTTAGGCGGTAGGTCAAACCATAAGCCAACTTGTTGGTGTCATCGATACGGTCGTGACCAATTAGGCGCGTGCTATCAAAAAGCTGATCAAGGGTTGGTGTGGCATATATGGTATTGAAGTTAGGCAAATCATTTTGTTCTTCATAAGGCCTAAAAGCGTATTGCGCTCTAGGTTCTAGCGTGTGTGTATAGCCACTAGAGGCGTCGAAGCGCTCAAGGAAGAGCCCTGCATCAAGTTCCGCTCCTGGTACTGTCACGCTCACCGTGCGGTTGCCAGAGTCGCGGTTTTGAGCGATCAAGGCGTTGTCATCGAAGCTGTTAGACAAGTGGGCCAGTGACACGGTTGATTTGGCATAACCCCAACTGCGTGCTTTGTTGTAGCTAAGCGACTGTTTGGCCCAGGCTCTGAGGCCTGAATCTTCGACGGCCGATCCATCGTTGACATTTTTCCTGAAGTAACCCACATCCAGCTCACTTAAGCTGTTGAAACCAACCGGGTTACCTTTAATCAACTGCACGCCTAGCTGCGGCAAGCGCTCGTATGGCTTTGATGCGTCAGGCAAGGTCGGGTCAACGATATCGTAGCTCTCGGCGGTGAGGCTTGAGCTGAGACCTTTGTTGTAATCGTTGTAGCGAGCCTTGATGTTGCGAGGTAGGTAGACCTCGTCGATCGCAAGCGGGGAGTAGGCTAGATCTGAAAAATAATCGCGATCTGATACCTTCTGATAAATCCCACTCAAATTGAACTTTCTAGAGGCTTCCCAATCATGCTGCGCCTTAAAGAAGTAGCGGTTTTTGATGTCTGACTGCGCATCGCTCGGCAGGGTGTTATAGGTCAGCTCAGACTGCCCGTAACCCGGAGTCAGGTAACGCAGCTCGGTTTCCAGCATCACGCCGCGTCGAGTGAGCACACGCGGTGTCACGATGGCGTCAAGTTCAGGGCGCAGGTTTAGATAAACCGGCGCGCGCAGATCGATACCGCTGGTGTTGGTGACCCCGACGCTGGGCGCCAAAAACCCGGTCAGCCTGCGATCATCGATCGGGAAACTCAGGTAGGGGGAGTAGAAAATCGGAGTATCTTTGATCTTGAGCTTGGCGTTACGGGCGCTGCCGCGTCCGGTTTCTGGATTGAGCTTGATCTGATCGGCCTCAATCTTCCACGCAGGGGAGTCCGGATCACAGGTGGTGTAGCTGGCGCCGGTCATCACCACGGTTTCATCGCTGTTGCGCTGGATCTTGAGCGCTGAGCCGTGAGACTGCTGCGAGACGCTGTAAAAATCAGTCGCGCCTAAAGTCGCTTCTTTTTTGTCTGCGTTTAGGCGAGCTTGTTTGGAGAGCGTAGTAAAGTCACCGTTTGAGAGACTTAGGTTTGAATCGGAGCTGATATCGCCGGTGGTTAAGTCATAGCGCAACTGATCGGCCAAGATCGTCTGACCCTGCTGACGGATGCTCACGTTACCTTTTAGTTCGGCATAATCTTCAGGCTTTAGGTAGGCCTGATCAGCCAGCGCAGTGGTCGGCAAGGATTCAGTAAACTCGGCACTGGTTGACTCGCCTTGATAGTTTGGGTTGACCCAGACACCCGAGCAAAACTCGCGATCGGGGGCATTTTTACGCTTAGCCTGATTGGCCTTGGACCCAGCTTCAGACACCTGGGACTTAGGTACGTAGTTGCTCTTGATCGGCGCGATCGCTGCTTGAGCAGTGGCTGCCTCAAGTGAAATCAGCAGCACAGCAAGAGTAAGGGGTTTGAGCGTCAGCAAGATAATCCACCGCGAGTTAAGCATCTGGCCGAAGCCTTGTGCCTTGTATCATAGTGAAAAAGCCACAAAGCAGCTACACTAGCCATCGTTTTTTTAATTGGCAGGTGGCTCCAAAACATGAGTCGGATTGAGCAGATTATGGTGTGGCTGAGCGAGCACCTAGAGACCTATCAGCTGGAGGCGCTGGGAGGCGACGCCAGTTTTCGTCGCTACTTTCGGGTCACCACCGATGAGGGCGACTGCCTGCTCATGGACTCACCGCCAGATAAAGAGCCGGTTGAGCCCTTTGTCAGGATCGATCGATTCCTTGAGAGCTCGGGAGTCCGCGTGCCCAAGATCTTGGTTGCAGCAGAAGATCAGGGCTTGCTGCTGATTGAGGATTTTGGCGATCAGCTCTTCGCTCAGGCGCTACCCAGCAATCATCAAAGCTTGGACGCTGTTGATCTTGCGCAAGCTGATCAGCTTTATCGCCTCGCCATCGATACCTTGGTGGATATGCAGCGCGTCAGCCTAAGCTCCGCCAAAAGCGCGCAGATCCCTGCCTACTCTCAAACTAAACTCATCGATGAGTGCGGGCTGTTTGATCAGTGGTTTTTGCCCTTTTTAGGGGCTGATAAAGAAGCTGCGCCGGTATCTCTGACTGAGCTATACGCAGAGCTTGCCGGCAATATGCTCGCTCAGCCGCAGGTGCTGGTTCACCGTGACTACCACAGCCGCAACCTCATGATGCTGGACGCTCAAATCGGACTGATCGACTTTCAAGACGCGGTGATCGGCGCGGTGACTTACGACGTGGTTTCACTGCTAAGAGATGCTTATGTCGCCTTTAGTGAGGAGCGGATTAACGATTGGAGCCGCTATGCGTTTGATCAGCAGCAGCGCGCCGGTCACTTAAGCGGCGATCTGAGCTTTAGCGACTATGAGCTCATGTTGGCTGTCAGCGGCCTGCAGCGCGGCCTGAAAGTCTTGGGGATCTTTGTGCGTCTGAGCGAGCGCGATGGCAAAACCGGCTACTTGGCCGATCTGCCCAGAGTCATGCAGCAAGTGATCGTGCAATTAAGAATTTGGCAAAATGCCCACGCGCATGGCACCTCAAGCCAATCTGCGATCAGTGCTGATCAGGCTGCTGACTTACTGAGCTGGTTTGAAGATTTGCAAGTACAGATGTTAAAGAAGCTAGCAGAGGACTGATCTGATGGTGCAATTAACCAGGCAAAAATCAGCCACTCAAGTGAAGATCGCCGATATGAGCGTGATGATCCTTGCTGCAGGCAAGGGTACGCGCATGGGCGCACTGACTGAGCACACCCCCAAACCCTTGGTTAAGCTCTCAGGGCACGCCTTGATTGACTGGCACCTGCACGCTTTGGCTAGCAGCGACTTTACTCAAGTGGTGATCAACACCGCTTACTTGAGCGACGTGCTAGTCGCTCACTTTGATAAAGCAAAACAAACAGGGGAGTTTAGTGAACTGCAGATCCAGCTGTCCGTCGAGGATGAGCCGCTTGAAACCGCAGGCGGTATCGTGCAGGCGCTGCCACTGATTGAATCGGACTACTTTTTATTGATCAACGCTGACGCTTGGTTGGACTTAGATTTGCAGGCATTTGTTTTAAGGGCTTTAGAGCAGCTGAAAGACACGGGTGGTTCGGCGTATCTGGGGCTGGTGGATAACCCGGATCACAACCCAAGCGGGGATTTCTACCTTACCGATCAGGGTGTAGTTGAGGTGTTTGGCGAGCGCAGCGGCTTAACCTTTAGTGGGTGCAGCGTGCTTAAGCGTGATCTGTTCGAGGGGCTTGAGATTGGTGTGAGACCGCTTGCGCCAATTCTCAAAAATGTCATGGGCGAGGGTCAGTGTTTTGGTGAGCGCTTGAGCGGCAAGTGGGTTGATGTTGGCACGCCCGAGCGCTTGGAAGACTTATCTGCAGCGATCGCAGGCGGCGCAGCCAGCGATCATGCGGCTTACACCAGACTTGATCTGAGCTGAAGATCGGGTAAGACTTCGATCGTTAAAGCAAGACTTAAGCGTCAACCGCGAGTCTTAGCTTCTCGGGGTGCACTTCAAGCAGCCCGCCGCCAAAACCTCTTAGCCACCACACCAACTGCTGAGTGGGCGTGACTGTGGCCTTGACGATAATCCTGTCACCCAAAGTTTCAGTGGTTTGATCCAAGCTGATGCGGTTTTCGGTCAAGGAGAAACCAGCAGATTGAGTAAAGTGCAGCTCAATTGGGATCGGTCCCTCAGCGATGTCGGGCGCCAAAAAGTCCATGTTACCGACGCTTAAGTAGTCATCTAGATCAAAGTTGACCGCCAAGATATTGCGATCGCTTGGCGTCGCTGACTCGATGCGGTGGAGGGCAAACATCTTGCTTGGTTCTTGGTTTAAGTCGGTCTGATCGGCACGATCCAGCGAGCTTAGGTCTTTAGCGATCAGATACATACTGGCGCCGCGCTGAACCACGGCCAGCACTTGCAGCTCATAAGACTTAGGCTCACTTTCACGGCGCTTTCGGTAGTCGATCAACAGGGTTTTTTTCTTAATCAAACTCTCGTAAACCGCGTCTTGCACCGATTCATGGATCTCAGGGCCAATTAAAGGTTGACTGGCGGGCAAGTAGCGCACCTGATCCGCCCAGTGGCCTTGAGGGGTGCTCAGCTGCTTGCGCGCCAGCTCAAACCAAGGTCTGAGCTGGCGCATGAGGGATTTGGGCAGCAGATCTTGTAAGTTTTGCTCAGCTAAAGTGAAGACCACTGCTTCGCTCACGGACATTTTGGGGAAGCTTGAAAGCTCAGCTTCCGCCTTAAAACTCCAGCCCTTGGGGTTGGAGTTGTCGTGCTCAATCGGGAAAATCTGACTCAGGTAAATCAGATCGCGCTGCAGGGTTCTTAAGTGTACGTCAAACCCAAGTAACTGCAGTCGGGTCTGCAGATCAGTCGTGCCGATGCGGCTACCACGGGGAATCTCGTTAACTAGAGCAAAGTGGCGCTGCGTGACCTTGGCAGCTTCACCAAGTTTGTCATGACGCGTTTCGCTGGTTGCTGCGGAGTGTTTTGATTGAGACGCAGCAGGTTGCTTAAGCGCTTTAGGCAATTTGGCTGGCGTCGGTGCTGGAGTTTTTTTGGATTTTATGGGCATGAGATCTGAGGGTTTTGTATGAGCTTGGTAGTTTAGTGATCAGCGTGCGCTTGGGGTTAAGCTATCATGAAGCTTACGTATTTATAACAGCTTCAAGGCAAACAATGAAAATATATATCGCGGGTGGCAGTGGATTCATCGGTTCAGCCCTAACCCGAGTTTTGTGCGATCTGGGGCACACCGTGACTTGGATTTCCCGTGACAAAACTAAGTACCCAGACGCCCCCGTAAGCGTGATCAATTATGATGAGCTAACCACCTTTAAGGTGCCAGAGGCGGTGATCAACCTAGCCGGTGCTGGCATCGCCGATCGTCCGTGGACAGACTCTCGCCGTCAAACCCTGATCGATAGCCGCATCCAGCCCACTGAAAAACTGGTCAAATGGCTACACGATCTGAGCTTCTCGCGTCACCCCAAACCGATCTTTTTATCCGGATCTGCCATCGGGTTTTATGGCACCGGCGGTACTGGCCTCACTGAAGAGGCTTTGGGCGGGACGGGTTTTGACGCCACTTTGTGTCAGCGCTGGGAAGAGGTTGCCCGCCGAGCCAAACCTGCTGTCTCAAGGTTTCATTTGCTCAGAACTGGCGTGGTGCTGGGGCAGGGCGAGGGCATGCTTGCTCGCTTGGAGCTCCCTTTTAAGCTTTGCTTAGGCGGGCGAATCGGCAGTGGCGCTCAGGTCATGAGCTGGATCAGCTTATCTGACTGGGTTCGCGCGGCTGTGTTTATCCTTGAGAACCCTTGCACCAGTGGTCCGGTCAATATGACCGCGCCGCACTCAGTCACCAACCGCCACTTTACCGAGGCGCTCTCAGACGCGCTTAATCGGCCTGCCGTGATCCCCATGCCGTCTTTTCCGGTGCGCAACCTGCTGGGTGATATGTCCAAGCTGCTCTTTGAAGGACAAGATGTCGTGCCCTCAGTCCTGCTTGAGTGCGGGTTTGTGTTTAAGTTTGAGCGGATTGAAGAGGCCCTTGCCGACATATACTAAGCAGAAACAAGATTGCGCGTGTAAAAGCACGAAGTCTAACTGCCTAGCTAAGCTCAACTGTAATCGATATCTGGCCCTGAAAAGCCTTGAGCTTTTAAGTACACGGCATAAACCCATGTGCTCAAAAGTGGTTAGTTTATTCGCTCAATGAAACTTGAGAAGACAGTTTTTTAATAACTGATTAGAAATTAGATCAAAGCCAGGTGAACTCGCCACATCGCAGGGTGTCCACTAGAATCAAACGCCCTAAAGCAAGCCTTATTAAGATCCAGTAACACCAAACGATTACCCTTTTGAGGTCATCTGGCGCTAAAGGTTACAGCCGGAAGACTCAGCGCGACTTTTTATCTGCCGCTTTATCGCCACTTTCAGGCTGATCATGCAGCTGAGACCACTCAAGCAAGCGGCGATTAACCCGTCCAAACACCGTACCCTTAGTGTAGTTGCCCTTTTTGCTGAGCTGACCGGCAGGTTTACCCAGCAGAAGCTCCAGCGCCTGATCGACGTGATCAATCACCACCAGCTTAAACTGACCCGAACCAATCGCCGAGACGACCGCTTCGCTCAGCATCAACTGTTGGACATTTTGCTTAGGGATAATCACACCTTGATTGCCCGTTAACCCTTGAAGCTCACAAGTCGCAAAAAAACCCTCGATCTTAGCGTTGATGCCGCCGATTGGCTGCACCTCGCCAAACTGGTTCATGGAGCCGGTGATCGCAAGCTCTTGCGTGATCGGCAAGTTGCTTAAGGCTGAGATCAGCGCGCAGGCCTCAGCGAGCGTCGCACTGTCACCGTCGATCTGGCCGTAGTTTTGCTCAAAGGTTAGTGCGCCGGTAAAACTATGCAGAGCTTTAGGACCAAATCGCGCGCGCAGGTAGGAGCTCATGATCAGCATACCCTTGGCGTGTAGGTTGCCCGCTAAGTTCACGTCACGCTCAACATCCAGGATTTCACCGCTTCCCGGGTAGGCGGTTGCTGAAAGGCGCGCTGGCATACCAAACTCAGAATCAGCATAGGCGATCACGGTCAGCGCGTTGATCTGACCCACTGAGGCACCTTGAGTGCTGATCAGCTGTTGGCCGGTCTGCAGATCTTGCCAAAACAGCTCGCGCAGGTAGTCCAGTCGATAGCGGCGCGAAACTAAGGTTTGTTTGATGTGTTTAAGCGACACCCAGCGTGCACCCGCTTGTGCTGCGAGCGCGCTGGCTTCGGTTATCAGCTGATTGAGCTGACCGGCGTGCAGACTGATCTGGTTTTGGTGTTCAGCCTCACGGCCCGCTTCATCGATGAGCGCCGCCATGGCGTCACGATTGAAGTTGAGTAATTTGTGGCTCTGCACCATGTCGGCAATCAGGCTGGCGTAGTGCGCTTCACTTTGAGGGGTTCTTGGCATGACGCTGTTAAAATCAGCGCGGATCTTGAACACCGAGTTGAATTCAGGCTCAAACTCAAGTAGCTCGTAGTAGAGTTCAGGCTCACCCAAGAGCACCACAGTCACACTCAGATCGATGGTGTCCGGCTCAAGCGATATCGAGCCGGTCAAGGTGATCATCTGCTCTAACGAGGACAACTTGATCTGGCGTGACTGCAGGGCACGCTTGAGCCCCTGCCAAGCATAGGGCTGCTCAAGTAGGCTTCCAGCTTCTAGCACCAAAAACCCGCCGTTAGCGCGGTGCAGGCTGCCCGGACGGATCAAACTAAAATCCGTGGTGACCGTCCCCATGGTAGTGATCTGCTCAACATGACCGATCAAGTTATAGTGAGTGGGCATGTCCTCGAACACCACTGGCGCGCCGCTACCGGGCACATTTGAGGCCATGATGTTGACCTGATAACGAAGCGGCGTCGGCTCAAACTGACCCGGCAAAAACTCCTCGTCACTTTGGTTGATGATTGAGTCGATGTGCTCCGCCAAATCCTCTTGCATCGCAGCCAGATAATCACTCAAGGGTTTGTTGGCACCAAATTGCTGCTTGATCTGGGTAATCAGCGGATCAATCACCTGCAGCGCCAGTCGCCCGTTCAGTGCTGCGATTTGATCCTCTGCTTCTTGCTCTAGATCCTCTAAGGCAAATGTCAACGCTTGCAGCTTTTGCTCCATGATCAACTGATCACCGTGCGAATCAAACGGGTTGCTGCTGCGCTCTAACTGGGAACTAGCCCCAGCGCGTTTTGCTTTGGCTGATGCAGATTTACCTGCCTTGAGCGCCGCGTTTGTCTTGCCCTCTAAGCCAGCGGCTGACTGGTTTTTTTCAGTTGTTTTGGTTTCAGCTTTTGATTCGGCTGCCGGTTTGGCTTGAGCGGTCTCAGTCTCGCTGCGCCTGAGCTTGGCCAACACCGGATTGGTTGAGTCTTCAGACTCAGTTTGACTGAGATCTGGTTCATCCAGCGCGACAAAGCGGTGGCGATCGTTATCTGAGCTGAGCCTAAGACCCCTGTCGGCCGCTTGACGGGTGAGCAGTTGATATGCGTCGTTTTGCTGCTGCGCGATCTTTTTGCGTATCTGATCAACCTGCGCGTCATAGCTCTCCGCACGAAACTTGATCGCAAGCTTGGTATTTAAGCTCTTCCACAGCGCAGCGATCGCTGCCTTAAAGGCTTTGGCTTGACCTGGCTCAAGCTTGATCGCCTGCGGCGTACGGGCATGAGTAAAGTGGTTAACATAAACCCAGTCAGGCGGCGTCTGATTGCCAGCGGCATGACTTTTTAAGTACCTGAGCACCATGGTGCGCTTGCCCAGCCCGTTATGTCCCGATGCAAACACATGCCAAGGGGTTGGGATGCTCAGCGCCGTATCAATCGCTTGTTTGGCGCGCTCCTGGCCCACGAACTGCGGCATCGGCTCGCAGTAACGTGTCGATGAGGGCAGGGTGCTCGGATCGGTTTTGCGGATCAGATCGCTAGCAGCAAGCTCTCGTTTTGGGTGCATGAGCGTTGGCTTGCGCGCTTTTTTAACGGGTTTTGGCGCGTCTGCCGCATCTTCTTGCGAGCTTTCATCAACCGCCGCAGGCTCAGACGGGATCACTTGATCCGGATCAGCCATGATCGGCGTCAGCTGCTTGGGGGTTTTTTTCTTTTTGGTGGTCGCTTGCTTAGGCTCAGCGTCGAGCGGCGTAGATGTTTTGTCATCTGAATTGCTGGGTGCTTTGTCATCTGGATTGCTGGTTGAGGTAGAGCTCATAACGTCTGACAAAATCAATGGTGTGACATTTTAACAAATAACCCTGAAGGTCGCGCACCAATCTGCAGCCGATCAAGTTAACCAAAGGCGCTAACCAAATGCCCACCATCGCCGCCAACTAAGCCTGTTCAAGTTCGGCAAAACTACAAACTGCCTAGCGTCCCTCGGTTGCTGGCTGCGTGTTAACATGCTGCCGATTAGAGCGAGGTGTTAAAAACCCAAAAACACGCATAATTCAACGTGATAGACCCAAAAGTAACCAAAGCAACCGGAGCCGCAGTGAACCTGACTCAAGCCTTTATGCCCCTGCAAAGCGACGCTGCCACTATGGGCGTGAACCTAACCAGCGAGCAGTGCGAAACTTTGCTGCGTTATGCTGAGCTGCTGCTGCTGTGGAACAAAAAGTTCAACTTAACCGCGATTACCGAACCTCAAGAGGTTTACACCAAACACGTGCTGGATTGCTTAAGCGTGCTGCCAAAACTGGGCAGCGGCTCACTGATTGATGTCGGCACGGGCGCAGGACTGCCTGGCTTGATCATCGCGATTGCTGAACCGGAGCGCAAGATCCTGCTGCTCGATAAAAACGCCAAGCGCATCCGGTTTTTGCTGCAGTGCATCTCTGAATTCAAACTGACTCAGGTGCGCGCTGAGCATAACCGCATAGAAGATGTCAGCGAGCGCTTCGATATCGTGACCTCGCGGGCATTTACCTCCTTGGTCAGTTTTTGTGAGCTTTGCCGAGGCGTGCTTAGCGATACAGGACAGCTCATGGCCATGAAGGGCAGCGTGCCGCTTGAGGAGATCGCTCAGTTAACGGTGGATTATCACACTGAGGTGCACAAATTGGTCATACCCGGACTCGATGCCGAGCGCAGTTTGGTGGCACTCAAACCGCGATAGACAGCGCGCGCGACTTTTAAATTTGGGCGAGCTGATGCTTTGGTAAAACCAACCAGCCGGTGCATTTTGCCCCAAGCTTTGGCTAGGTTTAGGTAAGCCACGCGATATAGGCTATACTTTTTCTCAAAATTCAGGCGGATTTCATGGCAGAGATACTGGCAATCGCCAACCAAAAAGGCGGCGTGGGCAAGACCACCACCGCCGTCAACTTGGCCGCCGCGCTAGCAGGCATGCAGCAGCGCGTGCTCCTCATCGATTTGGACCCTCAGGGCAACGCCACCATGGCCTCGGGTGTATTGAAAAATGACCTTGAGATCACAGTCACCGACGTCATGGTGAGCGAATCCTCAATTGAAGAGGCGATCCTGCAAACCAACGTCGGCTATGATTTACTGCCCGCGAACATGGATTTGTCCGGTCTTGATTTGACGCTCGCCAGCATCGAGCACCGCGAGTTTATCTTGCGAAGTGGGCTAAATCAGATCAAATCCAAGTACGACTATATCTTGATCGACTGCGCTCCCAGCCTGAACCTGCTGACCGTTAACGCGCTGTGTGCTACCGGTGGGGTAATCATCCCGATGCAGTGCGAGTACTATGCTTTGGAGGGGCTAGCTGATCTCTCCGGCACCATCCAAACCCTAAAGCAGCTTAACCTGCGCCTGCACATCCGCGGCGTGCTGCGCACGCTTTACGACCCCAGAAGCACCCTGACACGCGACGTATCGGAGGAGCTCGAGAGTCACTTTGGCGATAAGCTGTTTAAAACCGTGATTTCACGCAACATACGACTGGCTGAAGCTCCCTCGCACGGATTGCCGGTTCGCCTCTATGATCCCGCCTCTAAGGGCGCTTTGCAGTACGACGAACTGGCGCGTGAAATTTTGCAAACCTCGGCTTGAGTGGCATTTGCACGCGCTTGCTTCTAAACTAAACCACCCAGATAACAGGTACCCACAAGACTCATGGCTATAAAAAGAGGACTGGCTTCAGGACGCGGTTTGAGTGCACTTTTGGGAGACATCCAAAACCAGCAGGCAAGCCCTAGCGACGACGCGCGCGTCGCTCAGTTCGCTTTGACTAGCCTTAAGCGTGGTCAGTACCAACCGCGCCGCGATATTCAAGATGAAACCCTGAACGAGCTAGCCGCCTCGATTACTGAGCACGGTGTCATGCAGCCGATCGTGGTGCGGGCGCTGATCGAACCTGATGGTGCGATCACCCACGAAATCATCGCCGGCGAGCGCCGCTGGCGTGCTGCCAAGATCGCAGGACTTAAAACCGTGCCGGCGATAGAGCGGGAGCTCAGCGATGAAGTGGCGATCGCGCTAGCGCTGATCGAGAACATCCAGCGAGAGGATCTATCTGCGATTGAACAAGCACGAGCACTTGAGCGCTTTGTGACTGAATTTGGCATGAGTCATGAAGAGGTTGCTAAAACCGTGGGCAAGGCCCGTGCGACCGTGAGTAACCTGCTGCGTCTGCTGAGCCTAAACGATCAGGTTCAGTTGTTACTGGAGCGCGGGGAGCTCGATATGGGCCACGCGCGCGCCTTGCTCTCTGCACCCAATGTTCAGCAGCTGATGCTGGCCAAAAAGGTCATTGCTGGGAAGCTTACCGTGCGGCAAACCGAAGCACTGGTAAGTGAGTTTTTGCATCCAGCCGCCGCGAAACCGGTGAGCGAAGACACTCAAACGCTTAAGTTGTCGGAGTTTTTGTCTGAAAGCTTTGGGGCAAAAGTTGAGATTAAGTCCAACAAATCGGGTGCTGGAAAACTCACCATCAACTATCATGACGCAGACGAACTCGATGGGATATTGCATCAAATGGGCGTCAATCTGAATTCTATAAAGGACTGAGTATGTGGGAGCTTTTAAAGGCGGGAGGGTGGCTGATGCTGCCGATCGTCATCTGCTCGGTGATAGCGATTGCGATCATGATCGAGCGGGCGCTTAAGCTAAAATCCTCAAAGATCTTACCAAAAGCACTCAGACAACAGCTGATTGCAACCCTTGCTGAGCGCGGCGGGATCTCCCGCCCCCAGCTTGAGCGGATTCGTGAACAATCTGCTTTAGGTGACGTGCTAGCGACTGGAGTGATCTACCGCCGCTTTGGTCTGGATTCGATGACCATGCACATGGAAAACCGTGCGAGCGTACAGATTCACTCGCTCGAAAAAAATATCAACGTGCTTGGCACTGTCGCGGCGATCTCTCCGCTGTTAGGACTGCTGGGCACGGTGCTCGGCATCATCGTATCTTTCATGGCAATCTCCGATGGCGGTATGCGTGATCCTGCGATGCTAGCTGCGGGGGTTTCTCAAGCCCTGTTTACCACGGCAGCCGGTATGTTTGTGGCGATACCTGCACTGATCAGCTATCGCTACTTTCAGCGCCGCGTGGTCGATATCAATGCAACCTTTGAGCAAGAAGCCGGTTTGCTGCTGCAAGAACTCTACGATCGCAACTTGATCGCGCAAAACACCCCTAGCGACGATCAGATCAGCAGTTCAACCGCAGCCGCCCCCACTCAAGTCAAAAGCATGACTCCGCCTCAAGCACCCAGCGTTGAGCTTGAGCCATGAGCGACAAGCAACCCAAACTTGAGCTCGGCAGATGCTCTCAGGTGAATCATGCGCTTTCGTAAGCCCGTGGTTGAGGAGCTTGAGCTCAACCTAACGCCCATGATTGATTGTCTGCTGTTTTTACTGGTGTTTTTGCTGCTATCGACGACATTTGCCAACACCTCACAGCTCAACATCGTGTTGCCCGAGGCACAGGGCACGCAGATTGAAACACCAAATGAGACGATCGAAGTGGCAGTTGAAGCCAGTGGTCAGTTCAGTGTCAATGGGGTGCCGCTCAGCGCTAACTCGGAGGCAGAGCTAATTGCTGCGGTCAAGCGGGCAGCTGGCAATAAGCGCGATCAACTTTATGTGGTCTCAGCCGACGCCAAAGCTCAACATCAATCAGTGGTGATCGCGATGGACGTGGCAGGACAGCTTGGCTTTATCAACCTCAACATCAGCACGGTCATGCCTTGAGTATCGAGTCACTAACCCCCAACCAGCAACCAGAGAAGAAAACTCAGCTAAAGGCTGAAACTGGTATCGGCTTTGCGACGTATTGGCGACTGATTGCTTACTTAAAACCCTACCGATTGAGCATCTTGCTCATGATCCTCGGGTTCACACTCTACGCCGGCTCTCAAGCGCAGATCGCCATCATGATGCAGCAGCTGAGTGACGCCCTAAATACCTATGATCGCAGCTACTTGGACATTTTTCCTCTACTAGTAGTTGGGCTGTTTATCGTGCGCGGGCTGGGAAGTTTTTTAGGGACCTATAGCAGCGGGGTGATCTCGCGTAATGTGGTTTACGTGATGCGGGTTCAGGTGTTTGAAAAGATCCTGAAGTTGCCCATGAGTTTTTTCATGAAGGAGTCTGGTGGTAAAACCTCGGCCAAACTGGTCTACAACGTCGAGCAAGTCACCGCTGCAGGAACAGATGCACTCAAGGTGATCGTGCGCGATGGACTGACGGTGATAGGGCTCGTGGGCTACCTGTTTTATACCAACTGGAAGTTGTCACTGACGCTGTTTTTGATTATCCCGATGGTGGCTGGGATAGTGGCTTACGCCTCAAAGCGCTTTCGTCGACTCTCTGGGCGGGTTCAGCAATCGATGGGAGATGTCAGTCACATCGTCAATGAGGTGATAGGCGCGATTGATGTGGTGAAAAATAACAGTGGGCAGGAGCAGGAACTTGCGCGCTTTGATCGCGCCTCAAAAAATAACCTGCGTCAGGGACTCAAAATCATCATGACCGATAGTGTCATGACACCGCTGATCCAGCTGATACTGGCCTGCGGGCTTGCCTTTGTGGTGTGGCTGGCGCTCACTCCTGAGATCTTGGGTGACAACGAGTCGCCCGGCGTCTTCTTTGGTTATATCACGGCGATCGGGCTGCTGAGCAGTCCTGTCAAAGCACTCACTCAGGTCAACGCTAAGATTCAGCGCGGTATTGCTGGTGCTGATTCAATCTTCTCCATGATCGACTCGGCTGAGGAGGCCGATACCGGAACGCTCACCCCAGACATCCGTGGTCAGATTGACTTTAAAGATATCTCACTGCGATACGATGACGGGACTCAAGCGTTAACTAACATCAACTTGAGCATCAAAGCCGGTGAGTCCGTGGCGCTGGTTGGCCGCAGCGGCGCAGGTAAATCAAGCCTGGTTCACCTGCTAACCCGCCAGTTTGAGGCGACTTCAGGCTCGATTGAGATAGATGGCGCGCCGATTCAAAGCATCCGCTTAAGCTCATTGCGCGAGCAGATCGCCGTGGTCTCCCAGCGCGTCAACCTGTTTGCCAGTAGCGTGCGCGACAACATCGCTTACGGCCGCCTCTCTGGCAAGTCGATGAGCGAGATTGAGTCAGCAGCGCGTTCTGCCTTTGCCGATCAGTTCATCAAGCAGCTGCCAAATGGCTACGATAGCCAGCTCTCATCAGGCGGTGAAGGGCTCTCCGGTGGTCAGCGTCAACGAATCGCGATCGCGCGTGGTCTACTTAAAGACGCCCCCATACTGATCCTAGATGAGGCGACTAGTGCCCTTGATAACGAGTCAGAGCACTATATTCAAGAAGCGATCGAAGCCTTAAAGGCTGGTCGAACCACCCTCATGATCGCTCACCGCCTAACCAGCATCGAGCAGGCTGATAGGATCGTGGTGATGGATCGCGGGAGCATCATCGAAACGGGCAGTCATGAAGAGCTCATGAAGCTAGGTGGAACCTACAGCTCCATGTACGAGAGAGACTTTGCCGATCAGCAGATCAACCGCTCATGAAACTGAACTCTGTCGACTTGCCTCTATCAAGGGCTGGGCTTTGCATACACTTGTCGCTTAACAGGTTCTGGAGCGACCTTGATCCAAAGGCGAGCGCTTGAGCTTAGAGCAGAAAATCAACCAAGCCTGGCGCACCGATGCTGGCTGGCTTTGGTTACTACTTCCACTCAGCTGGCTTTACTGGCTGCTATCAACCGTGCACCGATTAATTTATCGTTTACGCATCAAGAAACCCTTCGTTTCACCTACTCCAGTCATCGTGATTGGCAACATCACGGTGGGCGGTAGCGGCAAAACCCCACTGGTTTTGGCGCTGATTGACTGGATGGGCGCTCAAGGAATCAAGGTAGCCGTAATCAGCCGCGGCTACGGAGGCCAAACCGATACTGAGCAAGCCCAGCTCATCGACGCGCAAAGTGACCCCCGTATTGCTGGTGATGAACCAGTTTTGATCGCAAGAAGCGGGGCAGTGGTCTGCACCAGCCCCAACCGGGCTGCCGCGATCAAACTGCTTATAAGCGATCATAAGCCCGATCTGATCTTAAGTGACGATGGATTGCAGCATCATGCGCTAAGCCCCCAAGCGCGCTGGGCAATTGTCGATACCGCACGCGGTTTTGGCCGCGGCTGGTTACTACCCGCCGGTTTTCTGCGTGAGCCAGTTAGCCGCCTTAAGCAGTGCGATTTGATCATCAAGCGCGGGATAAGTGCTGATTGCGACCTGCAGATCCGCCCGAGTCACTTCTATCTGTTGGATAACCCTGATCTTAAGCTTAGCGCCGAGGAGCTGATGCAGCGCTTTGGCGATCAAGCGCTTGCGCTCGCCGGTATCGCGCAGCCTGAGCGCTTTTTTGATGACCTACAGCATATGGGTTTTAACCTCACTCCGCGCGCCCTAGATGATCACCACACATACGCCTCGCAGGATCTGGTGACCAACTTGCCGCTGATCATCACCACCGAAAAAGATGCCGTAAAGTTTAGGCCAGAGTGGTTAGAGCACACACCGATCGCAGTGCTTAAGATTGAGGCCAAGCTCAGCCCTGATTTGCGTGATCGCTTGAGCGCTGAGTTGATCAGACTGGGCGTGCTGGCTAACGGTGACATTTTGCCAAATGACCACCAAAACTGACGGCGGCGCGTAAAAAGCCCAAAGCGAATTTTGTTTACCATTGATTTAGATCAACCAGAAATCCCGAACAGGACACCCCATGCAAAGACACATCGTTATCCCGGCTCGTATGGCCAGCACCAGGCTCCCCCAAAAGCCGCTGCTGCTGATTCACGGGGTACCGATGATCTTGCATGTGGTGCGCCGAGCATCCTTGGCTCAGCACGATTCGCTGTGTGTGGCAACCGACAACCAGAAGATCTTTGATGTGGTCACGGCTGCTGGTTTTGATGCGCAGATGACTAGAGCCGATCACGTAAGTGGCACCGACCGCTTAGCTGAAGTGGCGCAAATTCGCGGCTGGCATGAAGACGACTTAGTGATCAACGTGCAAGGCGATGAGCCGCTGATTCCGGCGAGCGTGATCAACCAGGTGGCTGAGTTACTGATTGAAAAGCCTGAGTGTCTTCTGTCTACCTTGGTTGAAAAGCTTAAGAACTTGGACGAACTTGAAGACCCTTCAGCGGTTAAAGCCGTAGTTTCCAGCACTTTTGAGGCGCTTTACTTTTCGCGCGCACCGATCCCAGCGAGTCGCGATGCACTGATGCAAAAACCAATCAATGAGGAGTCGCGCCTAGAGCGCTGCACTCGTCACATAGGGATCTATGCATACCGAGTGAAGGCGCTGCAGGCTTTTAGTGGTTGGGAGCCCAGCTCGCTTGAGCTGATAGAGTCGCTTGAGCAACTTCGGTTTTTAGATCATGGCGCTCGTATCGCTGCCAAGTTGGCTGTCGATCCGGTTCCAGCCGGGGTCGATACGGCTGAGGATCTCAGCCGACTCAACCAACTTCCTGCCAGCCGCTTTGAGCTGCCTTCCTGATGGCAAAAGCAGACTCAAGCTTCACTGACCACTCAGCCAGCCACTATGCTGACACGCTGCAAGTGTTTGAGCCGGTTTATGCGTGGCAGCAAACGGCGTGGCAGCAGCTTACTCAATCTGCCGAAGTGGGCAAACTGCCGCATGCTCTGTTGATTGCCGGTAAATCAGGCACGGCCAAGCGCCGCTTTGCCCTACAACTCAGTAGCTGGATCTTGTGTCAAAACCGTCAAATTACTCACGCATGCGGAAGTTGCACGAGCTGCAACTGGATCAAAGCGGGGACTCACCCCGACATCTTGCACCTAATTCCGGCAGCGGACTCCAAAAGCCAGACGATCCGGATCGATGAGATTCGTGAAAATCTGGTTCCATTTGCCAACCAGCGCGGCAGCGGATACCGAATCGTCTATGTGCCTGAGGCAACCCAGATCAATCTGGCGTCAGCTAACGCACTGCTCAAGCTCTTGGAGGAGCCGCCTGAGCGCTGCCAATTTGTGATGGTGAGCGACACCGCAAGCCAGCTGCTCCCCACGTTGATCAGTCGCTTGCAGCGTGTCGATGCAGCCAGCCCCAGTATTGATCAATCGATCACTTGGCTTGAGTCTATGGGTAAGTCTGATGCGCTTAACCGGCTAAAACTCAGCGGGTTCTCACCACTTAAGGCGGCTGATTTAGATCTAGAGCAGAGCATGAGCCAGCTGAAAAATGCCCTATTGGTTTGGCAAGCGCTGCGGATAGGCCAGCGCGATCCGGCGAGCGCCAGTGTGTTTTGGGCGGCGCGCATGAGCTTGGGCGAGTACTTGGCAGTTTTAGATCAGCTGTTGAGTGACACGCAAAGTCTAGGTTTAGCGCTTGAGCCAGTGATTGCTGATTTACCTTGGGATAAGCTTGATCCACTGCCAGCTTTTGAAGCGGTGACTCGGATTCAGCAGTTCATCTATGACAACCGGCGGCTCGCCAAGCAAAATATCGCTGAGCAAAACACTCTCGATCAACTTCATCATCTACTGGCGCAAAGCTAAGCGACCGGCTCAAAGCCACGCGGCCACGTCTGCTCTTAACTTGAAGCTCCAGAGGGTGCTTTTGAGGCTTTCGATTCGCTCAAATCCCACCGCAGCAGCCAATTTTGATGTGGTAAAGTAGATAAAACGTCGTTATTGCCAAGGAGAGTCGATCGATGGCCATGCCCCAACCTGGTGGGATCGTTAACTGCCAAATCCCAGATGTGACCACCCTGTATTCAAGCTACTTACCTTTTGTCAAAAACGGGGCGCTTTACATCCGTAGCGCACAGCCTAAAGCCTTAGGTGAAGACGTGTTTGTCGCCGTCGGTTTGCCTGATTTAGATCAGCGCCTCCCCTTAAATGGCAAAGTGGTCTGGGTCAATTACCGTAACAGTGCACTCAGACCCTCAGGTTATGCGGTGCAGTTTGGCGAAGATAGCGGCGCAGCGAAGATCAAAAGCCACATACAGCAACTGCTCTCAAGCACCGCAGGTTCAGACAAGCCGACATTTACCCTCTAAGTCTTGATAGGTGTAAATAAAAAAAACCTCAGCATGCTGAGGTTTTTTTAAATTCTGAGTTAGCTTTTTAAGAGCAACTCAAGCAGGGCTTTTTGTGCATGCAGACGGTTTTGCGCCTGCTCAAAAACCACTGAGCGCGGGTCATCAAGCACGCTCAAGTTAACTTCCTCACCTCGGTGTGCTGGCAAACAGTGCATGAGTAGCACCTCAGTATCCGCTTTATCAAGGACGCTTTCAGTGACCTGAAAACCCGAGAAGTCCTTAAGTCTTTTGGCTGACTCTTCTTCTTGCCCCATGCTGGTCCAGACGTCCGTGCTGATTAGGTGGGCGCCTTTTACCGCCTCTTCAAAGTCCTGCACCAACTCACAGCGATCCGCATGCTTGGCCAATAAATCAGGGTCAGGCTCATAGCCACTGGGTGCTGCGATCACTAGATTAAAGTCAAAGCGCTCAGCAGCATTGATGTAGGAGTGGCACATGTTGTTGCCATCGCCTATCCACACCACTTTCTTGCCTTGGATTGAGCCGCGCTTTTCAACAAAGGTCATGACATCTGCCAAGAGTTGGCAAGGGTGATATGCGTCGGTCAGGCCATTGATGACGGGTTTTGATGAATAGCGGGCAAAGGTTTCAATCTTCTCATGCTCAAAGGTGCGGATCATCACTGCATCTACCATGCTTGAGATCACGCGAGCAGAATCTTCAAGCGGCTCACCGCGGCCCAGTTGAGTGTCTTTGGGGCTCAAGAAAACTGCATGACCGCCAAATTGCGACATGCCCACCTCAAAAGACAACCGCGTGCGCGTACTGGCTTTCTCAAAAATCATGCCCAGCGTGTAGCCCTCAAAATATGCGTGCAGCTCGTGCGCGTGCTGCATCTTTTTCAGCTCAATCGCACGATTGATCAAAGTCTGAAGCTCTGCTTTGCTCAAATCTTGCAAAGTCAAAAAATGTCTGGGCTGTTTTTGGGTCATCATTGGCTCAAGTCGCTCAAGGCGATTGACAAAAATAAAGCCAAGCAGTATAGGGGAAGGCGCGCAAAGCCTCAAGTATTGGCAAGCATGCTGAAAAACCCCTCTCATCCCTTCAGTCCATAAAACATCACCGTGTCAATCAGTCAGCCGTCCAGTCAGTCTTCAGATACCGATCGCTTTGGCGCAAACGACAGCGCTTATCTGTATCTTGAGGGGGCGCAAAACGGCCGAGAACTAATCTGCAAGCCATCCTGTGGCTGATTTTGCATCACTGGGCGGCAAATCTTGGAGTTTGTTGTGACGCAACCCTTGAAATTCGCTAAGCTAAGGGCAGCGGTGATTAGAGTAAAATGTCTGCAAGCACGCTTAAACCAAGGATGGATTTGTGCTGGTGATCATCGCTAAACCCACTCGTTTTAGCTACCGACAGATACCCCTTATGCTTCCAAATTTGACATTCAAAACCCCAAAATTTCAGATGACTGCCGCGCCAGCGGCCGCCACCAAAGCACCTATGCCTAAACCACTGAGCTCCTCTATCGCTATTTTGATGGGGTTTGCTTTGCTGACATTTGGCCTGCAAGCACGAGCCGCTGAACTGCCCAAAACCTCAAACGGTCTCGCTCAGTTCGCGCAATCAGCCAATAAAAACACCAAACCCAAACCCTTTGTGCCCCCCGAGGCTCCCAAACCCAGAGCCTTGCCAGAAGGCAGCCCGCTGAACCAGCCCGCTCAAGGCGTGGACGCAATCGCCTCCATGCTCGGCACTCAGCCTTTGCGAACCCCTCAAATTAAACCCTATCAGCCACCGGTTAACCTCACTCAAAGCGCCTCTGTGCCCGAGCGAACTGCAGCGCCGCTGGTAACCGATCCCAGTCGCATCAATCTTGAGCGGGCGGTTGAAAAAGCGTTTGCTGCTGAGAGGCAGCCCGAATTGGGCGGTTATAAACCCGTGCCAGAACCGCTGCGCACTCAGGCCGAACCTCAGCCTAAATTGACTCCCCGTTACCAGCCAGCGGTTAAGCAACCCGTTAAGCCGGTGGTTCGCCCTAAAGTAGCCCAGCCAACCCAAACCTACCGGGTGGTGTCTGGAGACAGCTTAAGTTCACTATCAGCGCGCTCAGGAGTGTCGATCAGCGACTTGGCTGAGCTCAACAACTTAAGTTCAACTGCAGGCTTACTGCGCGGCCAATCACTCAGATTCCCTCAAGGCTCCTTACCAGCTGAACCCAAAAAGCCCAAAACACAACCTAGCGCTCAGCCGAATCCAACGATTAGCGCTGCATCTGATAATCTGATTGATTATCAAGTCGCTGCAGGAGACGGTTTGATCGCTTTAGCTAAGCGGTTTGATATGAGCACGGCGGATTTAGCCAAGCTCAACAACTTAGCGCCAACTGCGGACTTATACGTGGGTCAAACGCTAAAGGTTCCGGCTGGAGCAGCACCCAACCCTGAAACCTATCAGGTGAAGCGCGGAGATACCTTAACCGGAGTGGCCGCTCAGTTTGGACTTAGCGTTAGTGAGCTGACTGGATATAACGACTTAAGTGCCAACGCCAACCTCAGAGTAGCCCAGACGCTCAAGCTAACCGGATCTTCAAGTGACTCATCTGCTGCTACTGCTAGAACTAAAACTGCCCCAGCATCTGCGGACCTGAAAAACCCAAGCACTTACCAAGTCAGATCGGGTGACTCACTGATTCAGTTAGCCCGCCGATTCAACCTAAGCACTGAGGCGCTGGCTGAGGCAAATGGCCTATCTAGCCGCGATCAACTGCAAATCGGACAAACCCTAAAAGTACCCAGCCTCACTCAATCCTACAAAGTGCGTTCAGGGGACAGCCTGATTGCTCTATCAAAACAATACGACATCAGCGTCCAAGAGCTAGCTGAGCTAAACAAGCTCAGCTCAACGGCGATGCTTCAAATCGGCCAAACTTTGCAAGTTCCTGCGCCGTGATCGGAGCCTCTCGCTTACTTGGATCGATAAAGGCTCAGATGGGATCTTGGCCACCGAAGTGCGCTCAGATCAGCTTGCTGGGTTTGATAGGGTGGGCATTTGTCGTCAGTGCGCACGCCAAAGTCGTCACGGTGACGGCGATGGCGCATAACGATACGCCAGCACACATGAACGCTAAAGCCTTGCCTTACGCCAACTTGAGTGCACCGCAGGGCGGTGTTTTGTCGCAAGCCGCAAATGGCACTTTTGATCACTTCAACCCCTTTATTGATCAGGGATCAGCAGCAACCGAACTGTACTTAGTGCACGAGTCCCTCATGCAGCAATCGCTCGATGAGGCTTTTAGCATGTATCCTTTGCTCGCTGAATCAGCGACTTATGACACAACCGACGCCAGCTGGATCATCTACAACCTAAATCCCAAAGCCAGATTTAGTGACGGATCAAGAGTCACCGCCAAAGACGTGGTATTTACCTATGAGTCGCTCTTGAGTAAAGGCGCGATCTTCTATCGAAACTACTTAAGCGCGGTGAAATCAGTCACAGCACTGGATGCCCAGCGAGTGCGCTTTGACTTTCAAGACGCCAGCAACGAAGAGATCAAGATGGTGGTCGCGCAGATTCCCATCACCTCGCATAAAGTTGACGATCAATTCGATAAGGTCAGCTTAACCCCGCTTTTGGGCAGCGGGCCTTATACGGTTGGGCGCTTTCAGCCAGGGCGCGTGCTTAACTACGATAAAAACCCCAATTACTGGGGCAAAGACTTACTGGTCAACCTTGGTGCGAACAACTTTGATCGACTGACATTTCGCTACTTTCGTAGCTCTGAGGTCGCGTTTGAAGCGTTTAAGGCAGGGCAGTATGCGCTTCGAGAGGAAAACAAAGCGCGCAACTGGGCGGTCAACTACACTTTTCCTGCGGTGAAACAGGGTCTGGTTAAAAAAGTTGAGATCGAAAATTTTCGGCCCATGGTCATGCAAGCCTTCATCATGAATCAGCGCAAGCCGCTTTTTCGCGATATACGCGTGCGCGAGGCGCTGACGCTGGCTTATGATTTTGAGTGGATGAATCGCACGCTGTTTTACTCAGGTTACCGCAGACTGCACAGCTACTTTCAAAACTCAGAGCTTGAGGCAACCGGCAAGCCAAGTGCTGCTGAGCTGGCCACGCTCAAACCTCTGCTGCCGATGCTTGGCGCTCACCAAAAGCAGCGTCTACTTAACCCGCAGCCAATCCCCGTGAGTGACGGCAGCGGGTTTAACCGCAGCAACTTACTTAAGGCCAGAAAACTACTGCTTGAAGCCGGCTTTGCCTACCGCGGCACACAGCTCATCGATCCTAAGGGCAAACCGGTATCCATTGAGCTACTCAACTACACCAGCGACTTGAACCGGATCTTTTTACCTTATGTGCAGAACCTTAAGCGTCTGGGGATAGATGCCGAGATCCGCGTTGTGGATATGCCGCAGTTCTCAGAGCGGGTGCGAAACTTTGACTTTGACATGATGCTGGGACAGTTCGCCCAAAGCCTGTCCCCAGGCCAAGAGCAGATTGATTATTGGGGATCTGGGGCCGCAGATCAGCCCGGCAGCCGCAACATCATCGGGCTTAAAAACCCAGCGATTGATCGGTTGATTGATCAAATCGCTAAGGCTGAAAACCGTAAGCAGTTGGTGACGCTTAGCCGCTCACTTGATCGCCTGTTGGTCAGCGGCGCTTATGTGGTGCCTACGTACGGTACGCCCTCAACCCGCGTAGCTTACTGGCGATCAGTGCAACCGCCCAAGGTCACGCCCAAATACGCCTTGGGGCTCATGTACTGGTGGAGCAGTGACGCGCCAGCTCCTGCTAAACTCAAACAGCGAGCCAACTAGATGCTGATCTACATCCTAAAGCGCCTCGCGCTGATCATCCCCACTTTGCTGCTGATCATGCTGGTGAACTTCGCGGTGATTCAAACTGCGCCCGGCGGTCCGGTGGATCAAGCGATTGCTAACGCACAAAATGCCCCCGGTGGACTCACCGCGAGCAGCGAGTCTCAAGACTCAGAACAAACCTATCAAGGAAGCCGCGGCTTAAGCGAAGACATGATCGCGCAGATCGAAGCCAAGTACGGATTTGATAAGCCCGCGCCTGAGCGCTTCTTGATCATGGTGGGTGAGTACTTGCGCTTTGACTTTGGAGAGAGCTTTTTTAAAGGCAAAGCGGTGACTGACTTACTCTGGGAGAAGATGCCAGTGACGCTGTTTTTAGGGCTGTGGAGCACGCTGCTGATTTACCTGGTCGCCGTGCCGCTTGGAGTTTATAAAGCGCTTAGACACGGCAGCCGCATGGATCAGATCAGCTCGCTGTTTTTGGCGGTGGGTCACGCCATACCGGTGCTGGTGTTTGGGGTGTTGCTGCTGGTGCTGTTTGCTGGCGGTACTTATCTGTCGATCTTTCCGCTACAGGGCATGGTGTCAGAGGACTTTGAGACGCTTGGGTTTTTCGCCAAGATCAAAGACTACCTGTGGCACTTAGCCCTGCCGCTCACCGCAAGCGTGGTCGGCGGGTTTGCCGCACTGGCTTATCTGACCAAGTTCTCTTTTATGGAGGAGCTGGGCAAACAGTACGTGCTGAGCGCTAAAGCCAAGGGGCTCAGCAACAACCAAGTGCTCTACGGTCACGTGTTTCGTAACGCCATGCTGATCGTGATTGCTGGGCTACCGGCGGCATTTGTCAGTATCTTTTTTACCAGCAACCTGTTTATCGAGATCGTGTTTAACCTGGACGGCTTAGGTTTACTTGGGTTTGAAGCAATCCAGCAGCGCGATTATCCGATTATCTTTGGCACGCTTTACTTGTTCACGCTGGTGGGCTTGCTGCTGCAGCTGATCACCGATCTGGCTTATCACTGGGTTGATCCGCGGATTAACTTTGAGGAGCACGGCTCTTGAACCCGATTCGCCGCGCGCAGATTCGACGGTTTAAACATAACCGACTCGCCTATGTGTCCTTAGTTCTGTTTGTGATCATCTTTGTGCTGTCGATGCTGGCGCCGCTTTTAGCAAACGACAAGCCGCTGCTGGTGCGCCACAAAGGTGATTGGTATGTGCCGGTAGCCAAAACCTACCCCGAAACCGCCTTTGGCGGGGTGTTTGAAACCGAGGCGATGTACTTAGACCCTGCGGTTAAGGAGCTGATCAACGCTGAGGGTTTCATGATCTGGCCGCCGGTGCGCTTTGCCGATCAAACCCCAAGCTATGCGGTGAGTAACTATCCAGCGCCGCCAAGCAGTGTCAATTGGCTCGGCACCGATGATCAGGGCCGCGACGTGGTGGCTAGGCTGCTCTATGGCTTTAGGATCTCGATCCTATTTGGCCTCGGGCTAACTTTGGTGACCAGTGTGATTGGGGTGCTGATCGGCGCGCTTCAGGGTTATTACGGCGGCTGGGTTGATCTGTTTGGTCAGCGCCTGATCGAGGTGTGGCGCGGGCTACCCGATTTGTTCATGATCATCATCTTGGTCAGCTTGTTTTCCCCCTCGATCTGGTGGCTGTTTGCGATCATGACGGTGTTTGGCTGGATGGGGCTCGTGGGGCTAGTTCGCGCTGAGTTTCTGCGCGCGCGAAATTTTGATTATGTGCGCGCTGCCCGCGGCATGGGGCTCTCAAGCGGCGTGATCATGCGCCGGCATATCCTGCCAAACGCACTCGCCTCAAGCCTCTCCCAGCTTCCCTTTATCTTGACCGCCAACATCATCGCGCTGACCTCGCTCGACTTCATCGGTTACGGTTTGCCGCCAGGATCGCCCAGTTTAGGCGAGCTCGTGCTACAGGGAAAAAACAACCTAGATGCGCCGTGGCTGGTGTTGTCGGCATTTTTCAGCCTCACTTTTTTACTTTCCTTGCTCATCTTTATCGGTGAAGGGCTGCGCGACGCCTTTGATCCACGGGGGCGCACATGACGCACTTACTTGAGGTTCGTGATCTCACGATCAAAACTGAGCCTGTCTCTTATACACATCTCCGAGCCCACGAGACGGACTCCTATCTC